>JAEIGA010001079.1_pt1 | contig 41394 bp, 35 predicted proteins | sample 9270691 | NCBI WGS metagenome assembly JAEIGA01 (sample SAMN17057246, study PRJNA624740) | gut metagenome | biome: biome; isolation source: fecal sample | host: Bos grunniens | place: China: Xizang | collected 2019 | reverse complement strand
ATGGCGGCTGACATGGCGGCCATGAAATCCTCACGGCAGTCGGGGTAGAGGGCGTGGTCACCACCATGGGCGGCGATAACAAGGCCTTCTGCGCCTTTGCTTTCGGCAATGCCTGCAGCGATGGCCAGGAAAATGCCGTTGCGGAAAGGAACGACGGTCTGCTTGAGGTTCTCCTCGGCGTAGTCGGCGGTGGGGATAGCGTCTGCACCGCTGAGCAGGGCGCTTTCGAGGTGGGCGGAGATGGTGCGGATGTCAATTTCGTGGTACGGCACGCCGGCTTGCTCGGCCTGCCAGCGGGCACAGGCAAGCTCACGGGCAGCGTGGTTGCTGCCGTAGTCAAAGGAAAGGGCGCAGACGACCTGGTGGTGGCGCAGAGCCCAGTGCAGGGCGGTGGTGGAATCCAGCCCGCCGGAGAGAAGAACAGCTACTCTCATGCAGGGCGGTTCTCGGGATTGTGCTCAGCCTCGCAGGTAAGCTGGATGCCGCCCCGTGCGCCGAAGCGGCCGGTGACTTTCATCCATGCGGGGTCGACAGCGGCCACGAGGTCATCCAGAATGCGGTTCACCACCTGTTCGTTGAACGCGGCGTAATTGCGGAAGGAGACAAGGTAGTACTTGAGACTCTTGGTTTCCACTACTTTTTCTGCCGGGCAGTATGTGATGGTGAGGTGGCAGCTGTCCGGCTGGCCTGTCACCGGGCAGAGGGAGGAGAATTCGTGCGTATCGAGCGTTACCACGTAGCGGCGCTGCGGGCTGCGGTTCGGGAATGCTTCGAGTTTGGCGTCCTCCGGGGAGCGGAAGAATTCGGTGTGCTTACCGAGCAGGGAAAGGTCTTTGTTGTCCATAATCTTACGCTTTGGTGAGTTTGTAGCCGTCCTTGCCGTCCTTCATGGCCCAGCCGAGCTCAGCGAGCTTGCCGCGCAAGGTATCGGCCGTGGCCCAATCCTTCGCCAGACGGGCGGCCCAGCGTTCATCGGCAATGGCCTTGATGTCCTCCGGTACTTCGATATCGGCATCGGGGTCGGGCAGTTGCAGACCAAGAGCCTCCATGATGAAGCGGAAGGCTTTCCATACCTTTTCGGCTTCGGAGGCTTCCATTTCCGCCGGCTTGATGCCCTTGATGGCGCTGAACACGTAACCGAGGGCCTCCGGGCCGTTCAGGTCGTCCTCCAGACTGTCCCAGGCGGGCTGGAACGCACCCAGAGCGGGGGCCTTCTTCACGAAATCGCGGTAGGTGGGTTCCTTGGTGGCAGAGGCCTTGGCCAGTTCCTTATCGAAACGGCCCAGCTTGTTAAGGGCGCTTGTGGCATCCTTCATGCCGGTAAGCGTGAAATTAAGCGGGCGGCGGTAGTAGGCACCGGCCAGCACATAGCGCAGCGCGGCGGGGGTGTAGCCCATTTCCTGCAGCTGGTCGAGGGTGTACATGTTGCCCAGGCTCTTGCTCATCTTGGCACCATCCACCAGCAGGTGGGTCACGTGGAACCAGTGGCGGGCAAAGTGACCACCGCAGGCGCAGCGGCTCTGGGCGATTTCGTTCTCGTGGTGGGGGAAGACGAGATCCACGCCACCGGAGTGCAGGTCGAAGGTATCGCCGAGGTATTTGTGGCTCATGGCAGAGCATTCCAGGTGCCAGCCGGGGCGACCCTCACCCCAGGGGGAGGGCCAGAAGTTCGGGCCGTCCTCCGGGCGACGGGCTTTCCAGAGGACGAAGTCGGCCACGCTGTCTTTTTCATACTCATCTGTATCAGCGCGGGTCTGGGCGGTTTTGCCGAGGTCGAGTTCCTGGCGGTCGAGGTGGGCCAGTTTGCCGTAGTCGGCGTAGGAGGAAATGCGGAAGTAGACCGAGCCGTCCTCGCTCTGGTAGGCGTGGCCTTTATCCATGAGGTTCCGGACGATATCGAGCTGTTCTTTGATATGCCCCACCGCACTGGGTTCCACATGCGGAGAAAGGCAGTTGAGTGCCTTGCAGTCATCGTGGAACTTGGCGGTCCATTTGGCGGTATATTCGCCCAGCGGCATGCCCTGGGCCTGGGAGTTGCGGATAGTCTTGTCATCCACATCGGTAAGGTTACGCACATGCTTGGTCCGCAGGCCACCCAGCTCGACCACGCGTCGGAACACATCCTGCACCACGAAGGTACGGAAATTGCCGATATGGGCTGCGGCATACACGGTGGGGCCGCAACAGTAGAAGCGCAGCTGTTTGCCGTCTTCTGCCTGCACGGGCTTCATTGCCCCCGACTGTGTATCGAATAGGTGTAACATAACGCGGGGGAGTATGCCCTGAAAATCCCCCTTTGTCAAGCTCACTCTAAATCTCGCGGGTGCAGCCCGCGAAATTCTCAGTGCAAAGCAGAAATTCTTTCTTCCGGCGGAGAGTTGATTTCGCCTGCAGCGAAATGGGGCGGGTCGTAGGCTTGCACCTTATAGCACCTCCTTAAAAGCAACCGGCGGCTGCGCCGTACATCCGAAGGTTTGAACCAGATGGTGAACTCTACCTCGAAATACTGGCGCTGAGGCCCGAGCCTGATAGCAAAGAGCGGGGTGTTGTGTGGGAACACCTGTGCGATGTCTGCATCGCCGGTGCGGCGAATCCAATGGGGCATGGAGCCGGGAATATCGTGCCGGAATAACTCGTTTGAATTGTCCGAATACATCGCCTGAAGGTTCAGGATACGGAGAGTCTTATAACTTTTGCGGTCCTTGATATAGACGAGGATAACCCCCGGCTCACCCGGGTTGGCATAAAGCTCTGCCTGGTAGGCACCATCCTGCGCCAGGGGTTCGCAGAGGTGGAATTCAGGGCTGTTGCCGGGGTAGGTTCTGCGCCCTTGCAGCATGCGTTGCACGGTTTCCGGGGTGGGTGATTCGAGCAGGGGCTGCATGCGTGTATCAGTCGCAGTAATGGCTGCATTGATAGCCCGCAGGGCGGTTTCCCGGTGGGTGCTGCCACGCCATGCAAGCAGCAGGAAGTGGTTGCTCCCCAGGTCAACAGCAAAGTCGGGAATGGGTGAATTGTCATCGGGCATGGCCGGAAAATCACCCCCCGGTCTGATGACTTCATAGCCCTGGGGCAGTGGGTCACCTTCCACCAGCTGGCGGAAACAGACATGAACCAGCGCCGGAATTCCCGTAGGAGCCGGGGGGACCATGACCAGATGCCCCGGTTTGGTGTAGAAGGTATCATCTCCCTCCTGGCCGGACCATCGCGGGGAGTTGTTGATATATGCTTTCAGCAGCTCCGGGTGGTCATTTTCCAGCGCAATGAGGTTCGGGGCTCCGGCTACTTTGTCGAAAGCAGTTTCTTTGGGAGAGATAGGAATGACGAGAGAAGCCGGGCCATTGAGCTGCTCGTGCGGTGAATGGATGGTATCGGAGTCCTGAGGTTGTCCGCTTTCGGTGACCATGGGCGGCTGCGGCACATCGGCTGCAATGGCCAGCAGCATATAGCAGACACAGGTGCAGCCCCATACAGCCGCCCATTTGAATAACTGGCTGAAGGCTCGCGTGTTGCTCATGCGGAACATGTGTATGACCACGGCCAGAAGCATGAACGCAAGTGAGAGCAGCGGCGCAATCAGCATGACCAGGCCTGCGTAGCGGAGTACGTGAGCAGCAGAACCAACCGGACATATCTCCGGGAAAATTACGGGAATGCAGCAGATGAATGCGGCTGCGCTGCACAGAACATGCAGGTAGGTTGGGTAGAGAAGGAATCTCCAGAACGAGAAAAAGGCACGCCTCATGATTCTCCCTCCCCGGGCGGCATGAGAAGTTCCCTGTTCTGCATCAGGTAGCGAAGCAGGACCACGTGCGGCGACTCCTCTCTGAGTTCCTCGTATCGGGTTCGGAATGTGGGGCGGAGCTCGGGGCGCAGGATAATCTGCTCTCCCTCCACAATGCCGCTCATCATCTCAGCATGGTGGGGCATGTTGTGTTTGCGGAGAATTTCTGCAGCCCTGGTAAGCTGGCTGGCCGTCAGTTGCTCCATGTGGCCTTTGCGGATGGCTTCATCTGCCGCAAGAGCGTCACGCACCTCTACCACGTCCGGGGTGGTCAGGGAATTGAAAACTGCATCACCCGGATGGGGAATTCCCTGCAGCTTCATCTGAAGCAGCAGGGCGGTGTGCACTATCTCCGGGTCAAAGGCGGCGGCGTAGTGCTGGAGCTCCGGCATGGCACCATCGCCCTCCATGCGGGTGAGCATTTCCAGGATGCGCGACATGGGAACCGATGCTGCACATTCAATCATATCATCCTTGCTGACCGGGAGCAGGGTGCCGAGCTTGCTGAGCGCGCGGCGGAGCAGGGCCGCATCCACAGGCCATTGTAACTGGTGCAGGGTGGTGAGCAGGTGCACGGGGATTTCTTCCAGGAAATGTTCGCCGTGTTCCCAGTAAGTGAGCGAATCAATGAAATTGCGTGCAGCACGCGGATTGGCCAGCAGCATGAATTGCAGACAATCGGCCAGGGAATCCTTGGGGATGCGCTCCAGGGTGGGTGCCCCGATGTAGCTGCGGAGCAGACGCTCTGCCCGGGCATAGGCAGGCGCACAGTAGCGGCGTATCAGGTAATCCCGGCTGCCTGCAGCGCGGGCAAGGATAAGCTGGTTGTTCCGCAGGCGCATGTAGCGCAGCAGAGCTCCTTCATCGTGCGGAATACGCAGAGCCAGTTCACGGGGAAGCAGGTTTTCCTCCACCAGTTGCTGGTAGAGTTCCGGAATGCCGGCAAGGTAGAATACCGCATTGCATCCTTGTTCGTTTTCCTGCAGCGGGTCATGCCCCTGCCGCAGCAGTTCCCTGATGAGGGGATCAACCAGCCGTATGCGTGATGCGGTGGGCATGTCGTGCGCGGCTCGCGCCAGACTGAGCAGGGGAGCCTCATTCAGCGCTTCCTCCCCCAGCAGATTTGCGACTTCATGCAGCGTGCGGGAAAGCGGAATAGAGACGTTGGCAGCAGACTCCGCCCCCACGGCGAGCCCCATGGTGAGGAAGAGAAGCGAAGCTGTGCGGGTAATACTCATATACCTCCCCTGAATTTATAGCTTTTCAGGCCATCTGTCAATCTGTAATTTCCCCGGCAGCGGGCAGAAACGCTTCTCTGTGCTTCAAAATATACTCTGCGGTGGCGATTTCGAGCTCATATTTCCAGGAATCGCTGTTTTCGGTCAGTTGGTCGAGCTGGTCAGGTTCATCCATGGCAGCCACTATGGCCCGGTAGTGGGCAGCAGCTTCAACCGCCCCGATTTCCTCCATGGCTGCGAGCATCTCTTCCTGCTCACCCGGGAGCATGTCACCATACCAGAGGCGGGAAAGAGAGGTGAGCAGCAGGGCTTTCTGCACTGCCGGTGTATTGGGCTGGCGCTGGTTGTTATCGAGCCATACCTGAACATCGCCATCGCGGGGAGTGGGGAGCCCTGCGCGGCGCAGACGGGCGGCCAGAGCCCCGGCGCGGAGCGGCCGCGAGGCGTGGGTGCAGAATTGTGCAATGTCCGCATCGGCATCGGGGCAGCGGGCGAGCAGTTCTATCATGTAGGCGGCGGCATCTCCTTTGCCGGCGGTGTTCAGGTGCTGGGCTGCATGGCAGATGACCGCTTTAGGCAGTACGAGCTGTTCGCAGGCCGTCAGGGCCGGAATGAGCAGGTCTCCGTAATGCTGGTTCCAGGCATCGGCGCTGCTCCACATCGGCAGGGCGGCAATCAGACGGGAAGCGCGGGCCGGGTCAATGCTGTGCAGCAACTCCACCGCCATGGGCAGGGCTTCGTGGTAGAGTGAGTGCTGCTTCATTTCTGCGGTAGGGTTCAGCACCATGGCAATGGCATCGAATGCATCGGCCGGTGGCAGTTGCTCCAGCACGGCGGCCTTTGCAACCTGCTCCAGCAGTTCAATGCCCGAGGTGAAGGCCATGGCCCGGGGTTCCAGCGAAATGCCGCGTTCCTTGAGCTGCTGCACGGATTCCGGGTCTCTGGTGAGGATATCAGCCGCGCAGAATGCGGGGGAACCCTCTTGTCGCAATTCAGCAAGGTGAACATCTGCCCCGTTCTGGATGAGCAGGGCGCAGACATCGAACACAGCCTTGCGGTGGGAATCCTCCTTTTCTTCTGCCGGTGAAAGAAGGTGACCCGCAGCCTCGAGCAGGGGTGTTGTTCCGCTGATTTGCCGCGCATCGACATCTGCCCCGGCTTCCAGCAGCAGTTTCACGGTGTCTGTGTGCAGGTTGGCCGCGGCCATGAGCAGCATGGTTTCCAGCGCGTCGGGGGCTTTGCCTGCCCCTTGGTCTAGCAGGCGGCGCAAAGCGGTATTCCACCCCATCATGGCGGGAGCCTGGGCGCTTGTTTCATCATGCGGACAGTTCAAATCCAGCAGGTGCAGGAATACTTTTTCGCTGTAACAGTTAAGACCGGCGTAGTTGAGCAGGGGCATGTCCTCTGCGGTGTGGCGCGTCAAATCAGCCCCCCCTTCCACCAGTACATCAATGAGGCGGATCATGGTGTCCTCGCTTGTGTGTTCATCTTCCATGCCGCGCATGGAAACCGCCAGCCCCAGCGGGGTGTCTCCCATGGCGGTGATGGCATTGGGATCAGCATGGTCGAGCAGCAGGCAGCGTGCCAGTTCGGGCTTTTTGAACAGACAGGCCAGGTGCAGCATGCTGACCCCGGAGGGACGGGAAACCAGGGCGGCATTTGCGGTGGCTGCAAAATCGCTCATGAGCAGGTGAATCTCATCTGCCGCTGGCAGCTCCAGCACTTCCTCAATGCTGACTTCGGGCAGGTAACCGGAAATCAGAGAAAGCTCAGCAGCGGCTTCGGGGGTGGCATGGCCGCGGTCGCGCGGGCCGCAGCAGGGCAGCAGCAGGCTGCCTCCCAGAAGCAGAGCCAGGCACAGGCGTGTCGTCTTCATGCGCCGGATTGTAGCAGCAAACGGCTGTGCAGACAAGCGGTAAGTCGCGAATTCTCCACCTTTTCAGCAGGTGTACGCAATCCGCTCTTGCGCTGGGCGGGGTGTATGGTGTAGAATACTCTATGTATTGAAACGCGATTATGAGCACTCTGAAAGAACAGCTTTTCGATGAAATCCTTCAGGCCAGGCAGCGTGTGTATGCCGTCGGGGATGCCACGCCTTTGCAGGAACTCAGTCTGCCGGGCGTGAATGTCTGCATCTATGCCAAGCGTGAGGATCTGGGGCCGATTAAGGCGTACAAGTGGCGCGGGGCTTATAATTGCATGGCCAAGCTTAGCCCGGAGCAGCGCAGCAAGGGTGTGGTGGCGGCCTCTGCCGGTAATCACGGCCAGGGTGTGGCTCGTGCGGCCTGCAGACTGGGTTGCAAGGCGCACATCTTCATGCCCCGGTCCACCCCTGAGGTGAAGCAGAATGCTGTGCGGATGCATGGCGGTGAGCAGGTGGAGATTGTGCTGGTGGGCGACTCTTACGATGCGGCCTCTGCTGCAGCTCATGAATTTGCCGATACTCACGGCCTGACTTTTGTTCACCCTTATGACCATCTCTACACCATGGGCGGGCAGGGAACGCTTGCTGATGAGGTGGTGATGAGCGGTGTGGGTGCATTTGACCGGGTGTACCTCCAGATTGGTGGCGGTGGCCTGGCTGCATCCTGCGCCTGCTGGTTCAAGAAATTCTGGCCGGAGTGCCGCTGCATCGGCGTGGAAGGGGTGGACCAGGCTTCCATGAAGCTGGCTGTGCAGAGCAGCGAACGCAGAACCCTGCCTTATGTGGATGTGTTCTGCGATGGTACGGCCGTGCGGACGGCGGGCGAGCTGACATATGAGCTGTGCCGCGAACTGCTGGATGATTTCGTGACGGTGAGTAACGAAGAAGTTTGCAAGGCTATTCGTTCGCTCTGGAACAGTATCCGCGTGATTACCGAGCCTTCCGGTGCCATGGGGCTTGCTGCTCTGGTGCAGGATTGGGAGAATGGTCGCATCAGGCCAGGTGAGAAATGCCTGGTGGTACTTTCCGGCGCTAATATGGATTTCACGCAGATGGGGGTGGTCGCCAGCCGGGCCGGTGTATACCAGTCTGACCGCAAGGAGCGTTTCCTGCAGATTCCCATGGAGACGAAGCGCGGCCAGATTCTCAAGTATCTGGAGAGTATTCCTGCCGGTGTGCAGCTTACCGATGTGCAGTATGGCCGCGTTTCCGGTGATATTCAGCTGCCGGTGTTCGGCGTGCTGGCTACGGATGCCCAGTTTGCAGAAATTGATGCAGCCCTGGCAGAAAAGGGGCTTGAGGCACGCGATGTCACCAACCACGATGATGTGCGTTTCCGTATGATTTCCTACGACCGCGAGCGTTTGTCGCATCCTGTGTTCTTTGTGATAGAGTTCCCGGAACGCCCCGGTGCATTCTCTGAGTTCATGCGGGTTGTAGGTGAGTACGCGCACCTGTGCTATTTCAACTACCGCTATTCGGGCGAACATGTGGGCCGCGCCCTGGTGGGGCTCGAGTTCGAGACGGTGGCAGACCGCGATGCCTGCCGGGAGAAGGCGTTGGCCTTGCGAGGCACTACGATTCAGGGCCTCCATGAACTGCCGACAGAGGTGCGCCACCGCGTGCTTGAGCGCATGTCTCCGCTGGATAAGTGACCATGATTCTCGCATCCCAGTCTCCGCGCCGCCGCGAGCTGCTTACCCGTGAGGGAGTTGAGTTCCGCGTAGTTGTGCGTGATACGGAGGAGGTGCATGATGCCTCCCTCCCGCCGCAGGAACTCTGTGCCATCAATGCTGCAGCCAAGGCTGCTGCGGTAGCTGCTGAATTTCCTGGTGAACTGGTTATCGGGGCTGATACGCTGGTGTTCATTGACGGTACGCCTCTGGGCAAGCCGGCGGATGAGGCTGAGGCGGTAGGCATGTTGCTGCGCCTGCAGGGGCGCACTCACAGTGTCTGCACCGCTGTGGCTGTGTTTATGCCCGATGGTGGCCGGCGTGACTTTGTGGAGACGAGTTATGTGACTTTCCGCCCGCTCACAGAGGCTGATATACGCCATTACATGAGCCTGGTACATGTGTTTGACAAGGCCGGAGCATACGCTATTCAGGAGTATGGTGAACTCATCATCAATAATTTTGAGGGAGACCTGGACAATGTCATTGGTCTGCCCGTGACGCGTTTGCTGCAGGTGTTGAATCAGGCATGAGGTGGATTCTGGTATTATTGTTCCTGCTGTCGAGCTGCGTGACCTACGCCGCCGTCCCGCAGCGCCGCTTTGAGTGGCGGGGCCTGCATCTGGACCTCTCTCGCCATTTCTTTGGCCCGGCCACGCTTGTGCGCCTGATGAAGCGCATGTCTGAGCTGGAGCTCAACTACCTGCATCTGCACTTGACGGATGGCCCTGGCTGGCGCCTGCAAATCAGGAGTTTCCCGAAGCTGACCGAAGTCGGGGCCTGGCGCAAGCTGCTTCCGGAAGGGGAGTGGGATTGGAGCAAGCATGAAATAGGCGCTCATTTCACAGAGTGTTATGGTGGCTATTATTCATGGGAAATCATGAAGAAAATGGTGGCCATAGGCAGAAGGTATGGTATTACCCTGGTGCCGGAGATTGATATGCCGGGGCATTTCTATGCTGCCTTGGTGGCGTATCCGGAACTGGCTCTTGTGCCGCCGCCCGGCTGCAAGCTGGGTAAGGATGTGCTGGCTGTCGATAAGCCGGAGGTAAGGGATTTTGCCCGGAAGGTGCTGGATGATATGATGGAGATTTTTCCGGCCGGAACACCGATTCACCTGGGTGGCGATGAGGTCGATGAGCGTTTGCTGAGCCGTGAGCAGCAGCGCGATTTTATGCAGGAAATGGTTGATTATGTGAAGTCGAAAGGCTATCCTGCAATCACCTGGGATGAAGCAGCCTGCAACGGGGTGCGCGGCCAATGGGTGATGGCCTGGCGAGGCGAACAGGTGGAGAGGGTTCTGGCTCTGGGTATGCCTGTCATTCTCTGCCCGAACAGCCATTTTTATTTTGATTATCCGCAGCGGCTTGAGGATGCCCGCCCGGGGGATCATGTGATTACCCCGGAGATGGTACGTGCGTATCAGGTGCCGGATTCTCCGCACGTGATGGGCCTGCAGGGAAACCTGTGGACGGAGCATATCCGCACAGAAGAGGAATTGTTCTATATGGCGTTTCCCCGGGCCGAAGCCCTGGCTGAAAAATGCCGCGCCGCCCAGGCTCCGGAAAGCAGGGACGGCGCGGAATAAGGTTCTGTGCAGGCTGAGAAAGGCGGTAAATCAGCGCTTGCCGTAGCGGCGTTCGCGTTTGGCAAATTCGGCAAGGGCTGCCTCGAATTCCTCGCGCCCGAAGTCGGGCCAGAGTACATCGGTGACATAGATTTCTGCGTAGCTTATCTGCCAGAGCAGGTAGTTGGAGATACGCATTTCGCCGCTGGTACGGATGAGGAGGTCCGGGTCGGGCATGCCGGCGGTGTAGAGATTGTCTGCCAGTATTTCCGGCGTGATATCTTCCGGCTGCAGCGTGCCGGCCTTGACCTGCGAGGCCAGTCTGCGGACAGCGGCGGTGATTTCCTGCCGGGAACCATAGGAAAGAGCCAGAACGAGGTTGAGACCATCGTTGTTGCACGTGGCATCAATACTGGCCTGCAGGCGTTTGCGGCAGTTTTCCGGCAGCATGTGTAATTCGCCGATGGCATGCAGACGCACGTTCTTTTCCATCATTTCCGGGGTGCGCTCCTTCAGGTATTTATCCAGCAGGTGCATGAGTGCATTCACTTCCAGGGAGGAACGCCCCCAGTTTTCGGTGGAGAAGGCATAGAGCGTCATCCACTTTACGCCGTGTTCCAGGCAGAGGTCGAGGGCGCGCTGCACGGAGCGGCCTCCTTCCTCATGCCCGCTGGCACGGAGAATACCTTTCTTTTTTGCCCAGCGGCCATTGCCATCCATGATGATGGCGATATGTTGCGGAACTTTGCTCATGGGGGCGGGCATTACAGCTCGTATTCGCCGTATTCGGCAAGGATGGCTTCAACGCGGGCTACGTCCTCAGGAGAATCCACCCCGCTGGTGGTCTTACGGCCGCGGTAGTTCACTTCCACCATCTTGACACGCAGGCCGTTGTAGAGGAAGCGCATCTGTTCGAGCCCTTCGACGCAGCCTTTTTCATAGTCGCCCTCCGGCAGTTCAAAGTAGTTCTTGAGGGCAGAATAGGTGTAGGCATACAGCCCTACGTGACGGCGAACCGGGCTCTTTTCCATGGTTTCGCGGGCCTTTTCAGGCTTGCGGATGGCAGGAATGGTGCTCTTGGAGAAGGCAAGGGCATAGCCGTCCTTGTCGACCAGCACGGTTGTGCCGCTGTACGGAGTGGTCTTCTTGGATTCCACAAGGCGGTCATATTCTGCCCAATCGAGGTGGATGCAGGGGGTGAAGACGTCTGCCGGGCAGGCTTTCCATTCATCGATGAGCTGCTGGATGACCCAGGGCGGGCAAAGCGGATTATCACCCTGGAGATTGATAATGAAATCCGGGGTGGTGGTCTGCTGGCTTACGGCATCCCAGCATCGTTCTGTGCCGCTGCGGCAGGTTTCGGCGGTCATGACAACGGGTACATCGACCCCCTGGCAGTAATCGACGATGCGCTGGTCATCTGTGGCAACCACGTAGTTACAGTTTTCGTTCTTGCTGCAGATGGAGGCAGCAATGTCTGCCACGCGCTTGATCATTTCCACGCCGGCAATCTTGACCAGAGGCTTGCCGGGCAGACGGGTGGAGGCATAACGGGCAGGAATAACGATAAGAATGGACTGAGACATGGGAAAAGGATGTGTTGATGTGAGTCTATACTAACGCATCGGATGCTGTTTGTCACGAAGAAAAGCAGTTTTTGAGGTCAGCAAATTTTCTTTGCTTGACATGATGCCCGGTAAACGCATAAAATACACCTATGCACCGTTTCACCCTTCCTCTTTTCTTTGCCGCAAGTGCCTTGCATGCTGCCGAGGTTGACCCCTCTGCTGCCGTATACGACAAGTTGCTGGGGGCGTTGACACAGGCTGTTGTTGCCTTGGAAAAGATTGATGATGTTGCGGATGCTGCACCAGCGGTGGCAGAGATTCAGGAATCCATCCGGGTTCAGAGCGAACTGCTGGAAGAGGACGATACGGCACTCTGGCAGTACATTGAGAATACAAAGGACAGGAAGCAGGCTCTTATCGATATTCTGGAACGCCTGGCTTTACAGTTTGCACGGCTTGAAAAGACGAACTATTTTGATAATGCAGAACTGAAGGCTCTGCTGGCTGACCAGATTGAGGAGAATGCCGAGGCCGCCAAGGCTAAGCGTGCGAAGGTCCACGCTGTGGATCATGATGAGGATTAAATCCAGCGCTTTTCTCCTTGAGCAGCTGCTGAACGTGCTCCAGCTCCTGGTCCATGTACTCCGGGAGGTCTTCGCGGTGCGTCTTCATGTTGGCAAAGACGGCATCTCGGTATTCGACAGCAGCCGCCCGTGATTCTTCTTCTGAACCATATTGCAAATCTGAAAAATACCGGGTGATGATGCGGCCGCAGCGTTGGATGCTGACGCGCCAGCCCTGAAAATCAGTGTTTTCGTAGGTGTAGCGGGTTAAGTTCTTGCTTTTCATGGGGAAGGGGGTGTAGCGTAAGGACACCACACCCCCTTGTATGAGTTCAATAACTTGTAGCAGAAGCCTTAGTCGTTCAGACGATGAGAGACCGGGAATCTGAGCTGTTGGTCCGGGGCATCGGCATGCAGGATGATGGGCAGCTGGGTTCGCTTGAGTGCAGATGCCAGCAGCTTGCGCTGAATGATGCGTACATCGTTTTCCTTGAACAGGTAGTTGTGTTCGGCGTCAAGCAGGACGGAAGGCGCGGTGTTGAGGTCTGCGAGTTCGTGGATGATGCGGTTTGTTGTGCCGTGCGGTGGCTCTGTCAGCGAACCGAAGATGTTGTCAAACTGCTCGGCATAGTACTCGCTGAGCAGGTAGAGGTCAACATCGTAGAGGTTGCCCAGAGGCGCAAGAAGGCCTCCGGAAAGACCATACATGCTGAACTCTCCCAGCATTATCTGGCGGCGGGCCAGAGGTGAACAGAGCATGAGCCCCCGGGATTCTGCGTGCGACATGGCGATGGTTGTCCGCAGACGCTCCAGCAGGGCTTTGTTTTCCTCTCCTCCCAGGGCGGTGAGGGCTGCGCTTTCAAGCGGCTGGAAATTCGGTCTGAAGCAGGAGATGCCCAGTTTGTCGGACAGCGTGTTTTCCGGATCGAAGCTGATGCCGCACACATTGGCTGCTCCCAGGGCCTTGATGCTGATTGCGGCAAGGAGAGGTGCGTTTTCATGATCCAACGGCAGGCAGACACCGGTGAAACCATTATTTCGCACATTGTCGCGCACACCGCGTTCCAGCGCAGAACTCATCAGTTCTGCTTCCTCGGGCAGGTTGCGGGCCTGCGGGCTGCGGGTGATATCAATCACTTTGTTGGCGACTTCGAAATACGGGAGACGCTGCAGAATCTCGCCTTCGAGGGAATAGACTCCGGAACCACCGCCATAGATATTGCCACCAGCCGTTCCAACGGGGCGGCAGCAGATGACGGTGCAGCCGACCATGCTTGCTTCCCATGCGCGGATTTCATAGTCATCCTTGGCAGCCCCGCCGAACCAGGGGGTGCAGGGCAGGCGGACCATGAAGTCAGGGCCGGTATCGGGCAGCATGTCTCTGTCGTTGGTGTCGATGTAGAACAGACGGTCATTGATTTCGATGGTTTCGCCATCGGTTACCTCTGTTACGCAGTCTTTCTCGAGCAGGTAAGGAGTGAGCACAATACGGCGGTCTTTCTGCATCCATGTGTCGTTGGCCATATCATCCTCTCCAATCATGCCGATGTAGAGGTCTTCATCATTGATGGTTACTGTGTAGGCTGCCAGAATCAGGGGTGCATGGCCTAGCTCGCGCGATAGACTTTCTAATGCCGCCTGGGTCTGGGCAAGGAAGGAGCTTCGTGTGGCAAGGGACTGTGGTTCCAGACCGCAGAGTGCGGCAGCGGGGGCAACGACGATATCTGCGCCGTGATCCAGACATTCACGATATCCTTGGACTATGGCACGCAGATTGTTTGAAAAATCGCCTGGCAGAGGGGCATTCTGGATGATGCCGATTTTTTTAATGGAATACTTCATCGGGATAAAGGGTTTATCGGGTTAATACTGCACTTTTCTATCTGAAATTGCAAGTATAAATACTGTATTGCGATTTATGAAAACGAAAAAAACAGGTAGTATGCGAGCAATTCGCACACTACCTGAGTAGAATAAGCATAAAGAAAATCAAGCCAGTTTATTCTGCCAATATGCGAGACGGCGGCCCGTGTTATCCGGGTTGGGAGCTCCGGGATTGGTACGGAGGGAGAAGGCTCGGTCGAGGTTGAATACCTCATGTACATCAGCGCCGTATTCCGGGGAGATTTCCTGAAATTCCTCGAGGCTGAGCTCATTGAGCGGGGTTCCTGTACCAACAGCCACAGCCACAGCCTTGCCGACCAGTTCATGTGCCTTGCGGAAAGGTACTCCACGGCGCACCAGGTAGTCTGCAAGATCGGTTGCGAGGAGCAGCGGGTCGCTCACGGCTGCGGCGCAGCGGTCGGGGTTGATACGCATGGCGGCCACCATTTCGGCATTGACGCGCAGGGCCAGACTGATGGTTTCAAAGGAATCGAAAAGCGGTTCCTTGTCTTCCTGAAGGTCACGGTTGTAGGTGAGGGGAAGCCCCTTGACGGCCACCATGACGCTGACCAGATTGCCGTACAGACGGCCGCTCTTGCCGCGGGTCAGCTCGCAGACATCCGGGTTCTTCTTCTGCGGCATGAGGCTGGAACCTGTGGTGTGGGCATCGCTGAGAGTGCAGTAGCCGAACTCTGCGCTGCTCCAGAGCACGAGATCTTCGCTGAGGCGGGAGAGATGGGTACCGATGAGGGAGAGGTCGAAGAGGGTTTCCATGATGTAGTCGCGGTCGGCAATGGCATCCATGGAGTTTTCGGTCACACTGTCGAACCCGAGCTCTGCGGCAATGCCTTCGCGGTCGAGATTGATGGTGCTGCCGGCAATGGCACCGCTGCCCAGGGGGCTTACGTTCACTCGGCGGCGGCAATCGGCAAGGCGGGCAATATCGCGATCCAGCATCTCGACATAGGCCAGCAGGTGGTGACCTATAGTGACCGGCTGGGCGCGCTGCAGGTGCGTGTAGCCGGGGATGCGGATTTCGGCGTACTGAGAAGCTTTCTGCACCAGAGCGCGCTGCATATCCTTGAGCAGCTCAAGGGTTTCATCAATCTGGGCTCGGCAGTACAGGCGGGTGTCTGTGGCGACCTGGTCGTTGCGGGAGCGTGCGGTGTGCAGTTTTGCACCAGGAGCGCCGATGCGGCGGGTCAGCTCGCTTTCGATATTCATGTGCACATCTTCCAGTTTCATGCTCCACTGGAAGTTGCCGGCCTTGATATCGGCCAGAATCTCCTGCAGTCCATTGGCAATGGCATCAAATTCCTCCTGAGTCAGCATGCCGGCTTTCAGCTGGGCACGCGCATGGGCCGTAGAACCTGCAATATCGTGTTCATACAGTTTCCAATCGTATGATACGGATTCTCCGTATTCCAGTACCAGGTCTGCTGTCGGCTGAGAAAAACGTCCTGTCCACATAACGCGCAAAGATTAGCACCATTCCCGCTCTAGTGCAAGCCGTAATGCTGCCATGCTGGCTCCCATTTCAGTTTTATCGGGTCATTTGCAGGGGAGGGTAGAAATTCAGCAGAAAGAGCAGAGTTCTCTTCAGCAGGCCTTGTTACGGAGCACAGTTCAAAGCTTGCGCCAGCGGTCCAGTAAGTTGAATATGCCAGCCAGAAGCGTGCCGGAGATGCTGTGCCATACGCAGCAGATGGCAGAGGCTACGGCGGCCTCCGGCATAGAGGGGAAATGCCGGCCTGCCAGCACGGTGGCCAACCCTGCGTTCTGCATGCCTACCTCGATGCTCAGTGTGCGGCGTTTGGGCCGGAGCATGCCGGTTATACGGCCTACACCATAACCCAGGGCGTAGCCAAGTGCATTATGCAGGAATACTGTCAGAAAAATGAGAGCACCGCTTGCGAAGAAACTGGCACCCTTGGCCGCGGTGACTCCCCCCACGATGCAGGCAAGGCCGATGACGGAGAGCCCGGGCATGATTTTGCAGAGTTCTGTGTAGCGTGGACGATTTCCCCATTTACCATTGCAGAACGCGCCGATTGCCACGGGGAAGATGGTGACATAGAGGATGCTGCGGAACATACCGATGGCATCGATATCGATGTTTTCGCCGGAAAGCCAGAGCATGAGAAGTGGAGTAAGGAACGGCGCGAGCAGGGTGGAGACGGTGGTCATGCCTACAGAATAGGGAACATCTCCCTTGCAGAGGAAACTCATGATGTTGCTGGATACGCCACCTGGGCAGCAACCGACCAGAATGAGCCCGGCGGCAATGCCGCGCGGAAGCGCGAAGCATTCCACCAGTCCCCAGGCTATCAGCGGCATGATGCTGAATTGTGCCGCGGTGCCGATTCCAATGTCGAGAGGCCGTCTGGCCAGTATGCGGAAATCCTCCGGGCGCAGGGTCATGCCCATGGTCAGCATGATGAATCCCAGTACCAGTGCTTGTATATCTCCCTGCACCCAGCTGAATATGCCTGGACACACAAAGGCAAGTGCAGCTGCGGCCATGACGAAGGGCGAGGTGTAGCGCGATAACAGGGCGCTGATGCGCTGGAAAATGTTTATCATGTCGGCATGGCATTGTACGCTGCATTTCCTGAATTGCAAGGGTGAATCGCAGGAAAGCGTGTCACGTGTATAGAATTTCCTTGCCAAAGCAGAATCAGGCGCGTAGAATAACCCGCGGTGTGCGTCGCGTGGCGTACGCATGTCCCGTGTCTACAATTTAACCGATTTTCACTACAATGGATTTCATTTCTGATTGCGCTGATTCCCTGACGCCCTCTCTGACTCTGGCTGTAACCAACAAGGCCAAGGAGATGAAGGCCCGCGGCGAGCAGGTGTATGGCCTGGCTGGTGGCGAGCCCGATAAGGATACCCCCGAGAATATCAAGAAAGCCGCTATCGAGGCTCTGAACAATGGTGCTACCAAGTACACCCCCTCTGTTGGTTTGCCCCAGCTTCGCCAGGCTATTTCTGATAAGCTCAAGCGCGATAACGGCCTTGAATACACCCCCGACCAGATTTGCGTATGCAGCGGCGCCAAGCCTGCCGTGTATACAGCCCTGCGTGCTACCATTTCTGCAGGTGATGAGGTTATCATTCCTTCTCCCTACTGGGTGAGCTATCCCTCCATGGTTGAGCTTTGCGGCGGTACTCCTGTGTATGTGGAGACGAAGGCTGAAAACGGCTGGAAGATTACTCCCGAGGAGTTCGAGAACGCCATGACTCCCCGCACCAAGATGATTATCCTGACCACCCCGCACAACCCGACCGGCACCGTTTACACGGAAGACGAGCTGCGCGCTCTGGGCCAGATTGCGGTGGACGAGGATATCCTCATCATTGCTGACGAGATCTATGAGCACTTGGTATATGGTGATACCAAGCACGTTTCCATGGCTTCCCTGAGTGAGGAAATCTACAACCTCACCATTACCATCAATGGTTTCTCCAAGGGCTATGCCATGACGGGCTGGCGTCTGGGCTACTCCGCTGCTCCGGCTCACATTGCTAAATTCATCAAGCTTATTCAGGATCACACGGCTTCTAACGCCACGACGTTCTGCCAGTATGGTGCCATTGAGGCTCTTACCGGTGATCAGAGCTTCATTTCTGACCTGCGCGAGGAATACGATTTCCGCCGCCAGTATGTCTACAGCCGCCTGAGCGCCATGCCCAAAATCAAGGTTGTAGAACCCAAGGGCGCTTTCTACTTCTTCATTGATACCTCCGCTTTCGGTATGGGGTCTCTGGAACTTTGCGAGAAGCTGCTCGACCGTTACAAGGTGGCCGCTGTGCCTGGTATTGCTTTCGGTAACGATAAGGCTATCCGTATCTCCTACTGCACTTCTCTGGATGTTCTCAAGGAAGGTCTTGACCGCCTCGAGGACTTCTGCAAGAAGCACTGATTATTTTCGTAAAACTGATTCAACCGGCGCAGGAAGCTTCCTGCGCCGGTTTTTTACCAATGAAACGCTGCCACTGGGTAAATGAAGGTAACCCGATTTATGTGAAGTACCACGATGACGAGTGGGGAGAGCCTTCGCATGATGACCACTACCTCTATGAAATGCTGCTGCTTGAGTCCTTTGTGGCTGGATTGTCCTGGGAGTGTGTGCTGAATAAACGGGAGGCGTTCCGCCAGGCTTTTGCAGGATTCAATGCTGCGGATGTTGCAGCATACGGAGAAGCGGAGTTGGAAGAGATGATGCAGAACCCAGGCCTCATCCGCCACCGCAGGAAACTTGAGGCTGCTATCACCAACAGCCGGGTTTTTCTGCGTATTCAGCTGGAATATGGTTCTTTTGCCTCCTATGCATGGGGATTCGCGGATGGACACCCAGTAAGAGAACCATGGCACAACCGGACCTCTTCTCCCTTATCAGATGCGCTTGCGAGTGATTTGAAAAGAAGGGGTATGCGCTATTTGGGGAGTGTCACCATCTATTCCTGGCTGCAGGCCGTCGGGATTATTCAGGGGCATGGCTGCGAATGTTCTAAATTTTAATGAACACACGCTTGCGGTACAGGAAGTAACAGAAGCCCCATGCTAGCATAAGGGCAACGGCGGCATTGGCCACACGCTGCCAGTCGGCATTGAGAAAGAGCCCCCATGTGCCGCTGAAAGCACGGGCCGAAAGCGCCTGGAGGTCTACAATGTGAATGACCATATAGACCGCAAGGGCATTGAGCCCCACGACCCGGAAAGGCATGCAGAGATGATGCAGCCCAGCTACATCGATAAGCAGATGCAGTACGGAGAGGAGCGCTGTTCCGATGCCGGCTGTGCAGAGTACGAATGTTGGGGTCCAGATGCCCTTGATTACTGGTATGGGCAGGAAATACCCCGTCAGGAAGAGAAGCAGCCCCGCGCCAAGCATGATGAGGGAGCGCAGGATGGCGTTTTCGATGTTGAGGAAGAAGCGCCCGACGCTGTACCCCAGCAGGCAGAGGGCGGTGGCAGAGAGGATGCAGAGGGGGCCTTCCGGATCGTAGCTGCCGCTATGCAATACGCCCGGGCAGAGCAGCGCATCTACCTTTGCATTAAAGCACCCCCCTGGGGTGAAGTCTCCGCAGGTGAACTGGGCGGTTCCTATGCTGACCAGCAGAAGGACTGTCATGATCAGATTCGGCAGCACGCGCCCACCGCAGAGCAGGGTCAAACTGCCCGCAAGAGCCCCGGAAATACCGATAAGACCTAGCACAGAGGCAAAGCGCATACTCCGCAGTTCCCAGCTGATGATTCCGTTGATGAAGAATCCCAGCAGTACCAGTAGAAGAGCCCGCACCCATATTTTCCGCAGAAGCTGCATCGGGGTACTATCCATGCGTCGCAAGTGGGAAAAACACATGGCTGTGCCCGAAATGAATACGAAGAGAGGGAAGACACAGTCGTATACACGGAGCCCCTCCCAGGGAGCATGCCCCAGCTGGTTGCGCGCAAATTGCCAGAACTCATTACCGCTGTACAGGGGATAGAGTGCATATACCAGGGCATCAAGCCCCAGAATGATGAGCATATCCAGCCCGCGCAGGGCATCAAGCGAAGTCAGGCGCACAGAGGGTGTCTCCATGCTATCTATTCTATCAGACAAACTTTGTTTTTGCAAGGAATGAAAAATATATTTAGAAAAATTCTAAAAAAGCTTGAACAGAAACGCGGATTAGAGTATCATACCGCCAACAACCAATAATGCATATTATGTTAGTAGGAAAACAAGCTCCCGTATTTCATGCAACAGCCGTAGTTGATGGCGAAATCATCAACAATTTCAGCCTCACGGACTACATTGATAAGAAGTATGTTCTGTTCTTCTTTTACCCGAAGGATTTTACCTTTGTCTGCCCCACAGAGCTGCTGGGCTTTCAGGCGGCACTGCCGGAGTTCGCCAAGCGCAATACGGTTGTAGTCGGGTGTTCGACAGATACAGAATACAGCCATTGGGCCTGGTGTCAGAAGCCTCAGAGCGAAGGCGGCATCTGCGGGGTCACGTATCCTCTGGTAGCTGATACGAATAAGACTATTTCAGATGCTTATGAGGTACTGGCAGGTGAACGTTATGTGGATGCCGAAGGGCGACTGCATGTTAAGGGGGAGCTGGTCGCGTATCGCGGACTGTTCCTTATCGATAAACAAGGTATTGTGCGGCACCAGTTGGTGAATGATATGCCGCTGGGGCGTTCTGTGGAGGAAGCTCTCCGCATTGTGGATGCTTTGCAGCATTTCGAGCAGTATGGAGAAGTCTGCCCGCTGGGGTGGCATCCGGGGCAGGCTGCGATGCAGCCAACGCACGAGGGTGTCTCCCAATACCTCTCAAATGTATAAACCTTCTTGTCAGATAAAAAAGGAAAAGGTCTGAGAATTGCTTCTCAGGCCTTTTTCTTTGCGAAGGAGAGCTGTCAGGTTCTCCCCGGAATATCAATAGACATCCTTCTGGTAGCGCTTGGCTGCCTTCATATCTGCAAGGTAGGCCAGAGCTTCTTCCTCAGAGCGGTTACCATATTTGGAAATGATGGCAAGCAGGGCCTTTTCTACATCCTTGGCCATGCGGTTGGCATCACCGCACATGTAGAAAGCTGCTCCCTTTTCGAGCCATTGCCATACTTCCTCACCAGCCTGCTCCATGAGGTTCTGTACGTAAATCTTGTACTCCTGGTCGCGGCTCCATGCAACCGAGAGCTTCAGCTTGCCACTTTCCACAAGCGGGGCTGTTTCGTCCTCGTAGCAGTTGTCGGTAGCCTGATAGGGATTGCCGAAGAACAGCCACATAGGGCCGGTGGCCTTATCTGCGACACGCTGCTGCCAGAATGCACGGAAAGGAGCAATGCCTGTACCCGGTCCCACCATGATGATGGGGGTGTCGCCATCCTCCGGCAGACGGAAATTCTTGTTGCTGTGGACAAATACTTTCACCTTGTCTCCGGGCTGAATGCGATCAGCCATAAAGGTGGAGCACACGCCACCGCGTTTGCGGTCGTTGGAGGTGTAACGCACTGCGCCCACACAAAGAGAAACCTGACCGGGAACGGCATCGGGGCTGGATGCAATGGAGTACAGACGTGGGGAAATCTTGCCCAGAATGCTTACAAATTCAGCAGCATCAGAGAATACAGCCTTGCAGGTGGGGCAGGTTGCGATGTCAAGCACATCGCGCCCCCAGCAGAAATCCTTGAGGGCATCCTTATCTGCCAGAATGGCGGCAAGCTTCTCGCTATTGGCCACGGCATTCCACTTAGTGAGCATGCCTTTCTTCAGATTGGTGATGTCGTACGACGAAATCAGAGCCTCACGCAGCGTTGCTGTATCACCTGCGGGAGTGGGAACCTGAGCCGTTGCGTCGAGACCGAGGGCTGCAATCAGCGCATCCACCAGGGCAGGATCATTGCAGGGAATGACACCCAGAGCGTCACCTGTCGTGTAGGTCAGGCCGGAGCCTTCCAGAGAATAATCCACATGGATTGTTTCCTTGGCGCTGCCGGGCTTGGTAACAGAACGGACTCCCAGTACGGTGGCCGGGAACGGATTTTTCATGCTGTATGGTTCCATTGTAGTATAAAGGCAAGAGCTTTGCTGGTTGTTATTCTGCCGGATAATGCAGGTGGTGTCAAGGAAATTCGCTATGCCGACCGGTTATAAAAAGCGCTGTTTTCAGCCGGGAATGAGGGGGGGGATATGAGTCCGGCTGCAAGGCTGATGAGCACGGCATAAATGAACCACCCCGATTTCGTCTGAAATCGGGGTGATTGTGAGAGTTGTTCTGGTGGGGGGGCTGCTTACAGGCGGATGGCTGCGGAGCTCCAGGTGAGACCTGCACCGAATGTGACCAGAAGGATGATTTCACCCTTCTTGGCTCGGCCGGATTTCACCACTTCATCCAGAGCAATGGCCACAGCTGCAGCAGAGGTGTTGCCGTATTTGTGAACATTGACGAATACACGTTCCGTGGGAATGCCTAAGCGCTGGGCCACCGCATTGATAATGCGGAGATTAGCCTGGTGGGGAATAACGACTGCTACATCCTCGGGCTTAATTCCGGTGCGGTTGATGAGTGAAAGGGCGCTGTCTTTCATGTGAGCCACAGCATAGCGGAATACTTCGTTGCCTCGCATGGCAAGGGTGTAGAGCTTTTCCTGAATATTCTCCTCTGTAGTGGGAATAGCAGAACCGCCACCGGGCACCATGAGCAAATCGGTCAGGGTGCCATCGGAACCGATGTCGGAGGCCAGTACGGCGCTGTCTCCTTCAATGCCTGTGCCGGTGCGGAGAATGGCGGCACCGGAGCCGTCGCCGAACAGCACGCATGTAGAGCGATCTTCCCAGTTTACAATGTGGCTGAGCTTTTCTGCTGCAATAATCAGGGCCGTTCTGGCCTGGCCGCAGCCGATGTACTGAACGGCCGTCTTGAGGGCGTACAGGAAACCGGAGCAGGCTGCCGAGATGTCGAATGCTGCGGCATTCACAGCACCGAGGTTGGCCTGTACATAACAGGCGGTAGACGGGGTGAAGGTGTCCGGCGTAACTGTTGCCACGATAATGAGGTCAATTTCCTCTGCGGTGATGCCGGCGGACTCCATAGCTCTTCTGGCGGCCTGAGTCGCCATGTCGCTGGTCTTTTCATCCGGGGCAGCGATGCGGCGCTCCTCGATGCCTGTACGGGTCACAATCCATTCGTTGGATGTATCAACCATCTTTTCCAGGTCTTCATTGGTCAGGCGACGTTCCGGAACATACGACCCCGTGCCGATAAGGGCTACGGGCAGGCGTTTGAAAGGTTTAGTAAGATCGTTCATGGCAACGTAGAGTTACGTCTCAATGCTGTAATCCTACCAGCTTTCTCTCTGCAAGGCGAGTTTTTTTTGCAGCTATGGCGAAAAAAATTAGAGTAGACTCTATCAAGACCAGTTTTCAGGCTGAAAAAACCGTGTAGCTGAGTTTTTCCGAATGTGTCGGAGGTTGAGGTAACGGGTTTGCAGAAGCGCAGAGTTCCGGTGTCCCATTTCTTCCTGAAGCAGGGGGAGATTGTGGAATCGTTTCAGATGCATACTGGCAAAGGTATGGCGCAAGGCATCGTTCTGCCAAGTTGTCAATCCGGCCAGATGCCTTAGCTTTTTCCATTTGCGTTCCCAGTCGAGCGGCGCAATGAGCCCCTCATACTGCTGCACCTGTCCTCGCAGGATGTCTGCCCCACCCCGCAGTGGAATGGCCCGGGCTCCCCCTGTCTTGCTGTGAGCCCCTTCCACATACACGAGTCCTTCTTCCGGGTCTATGTCGCTCCAGCTCAGGCGGCGCATTTCTGCCGGACGGATTCCGCACCAAAGCATCAGGCGTAGAGCGGCCTCCATGGTATTCATCCCCGGTTGGCGGGTTGCATTGAGCAACGCTCGAATCTGATAGAGCGAAAGTATCTCAATGCGCTTTTCCTTGACCGGCGGCCGTAGGATAGCTTTAGCCGGATTATTGGAACACCAGCCTTGCCGCATGGCGCAGTTGAATATGCTGTGCAGAACGGACTGAGCCTTTCTGTATGTGTGAGCGCTGTGGCCAAAGCATTGCTGCAGCATGAATCTGCAATGCACGATTCTGATGCTCCGCATGGGCATGTCCGGAATATGAGGAAAGGAACACATGCGGTTGATGTAGGAACGCAAATCGGCCAGGGTGCTGGGCCGCCGATGAGCTCGCGAGAAAAGACTGAATTCAGCAGCCTGACGGAAGGTGACCGTTTCCTCTGCATCTTCGAGCGCCCGGGCAAAAGCTTCCGTTATTCTCCGTAGCCGATGAAAGAAATCATCATTCTGGGCGCTTGTATCAAGCCCTTGTTTCCTTGCCAGCTGTAAGATAAGGTGAGTCACATCTCCAGAGAAATGCTTGCTGTCTGGTTGCAGTAAGTTGGTTTTCATATAGTACATATTACAGAAAAGACTGGCAAAATGTCACATTGGGAGCAGGGGAGAGCCGCGCGTACACGTAAATAACACTTGCCATAGCTAAGGGGGTATGATAGTATCCACGCCTGTACGTTTTCCCATCCACATGAATAAGGAATATCGCATCGTCATAGGTTCAGACCACAAGGGTGTGGAGCTGAAAGAAGCCGCTATCGAGCTCCTGGAAAGCTGGGGCTACCAGGTGGAGGATGTTGGTCCTGCCACAAAGGAATCCTGCAATTATGCCGAGTATGCCAACAAGGTATGCAAGCATATTGTGGATGGCCGGGCTGAGCTCGGTTTGCTGATCTGCTTTACCGGTCTGGGTATGAGCATTGCGGCCAACCGCTGGTGCGGTGTACGTGCAACGCTTGCACGCACTCCCCAGGAAGCAGCCTTTTCCCGTCATCACAATAACTCCAACGTGCTTTGCCTCGCTTCTGCCTTCCTTTCTCCTGAGTCCATGGAGGAGGTTGTCCGCATCTGGCTCGATTCTGAATATGAGGGGGGCCGCCACAACGCCCGCCTGCTCGTAGGTTCCGGCTCTCCGCTCGCCGTCAGTGATCCTGAGCTGGCCGGCTACATTGCAGAGGAACGCAGCCGCCAGAACAACAACATTGAGCTGATTGCTTCCGAAAACTTTGCTTCTCCGGCCGTTATGGAGGCTCAGGGGTCCTGCCTTACCAACAAATATGCAGAGGGGTATCCCGCCAAGCGCTGGTATGGTGGCTGTGAGGTGGTGGACAAGGTTGAGCAGCTTGCCATTGACCGCGCCAAGGCCCTCTTCGGTTGCGACGCTGTAAATGTTCAGGCTCATTCCGGTTCCTCCGCTAACCAGTCTGTTTACCATGCCTGCATCAACCCGGGTGATACGATTCTGACCATGGACCTCGCCTGCGGTGGGCATCTTTCTCATGGATTCTTTGCCAATTTCTCTGGCAAGACCTACAAGGTGGTTCACTATGGAGTGGACCCAGAGACGGAGATGATTGATTACGATGCTCTGGAAGCAAAAGCCAGGGAGGTGAAGCCGGCTCTGATTCTCGCTGGAGCCTCCGCTTATTCCCGTACGATAGATTTCGCCCGTATTCGCCAGATTTGTGACGAAGTAGGGGCTATCATGTTTGTGGACATGGCTCACATCGCAGGCCTCGTGGCTGGTGGCGTGCATCCGTCCCCGGTGCCTTACGCTGACTTTGTATCCACTACCACACACAAGAGCCTGCGTGGCCCCCGTGGTGGTCTGGTAATGTGCAAGGAACAGTGGGCCAAGAAGCTCGACAGTGCCACTTTCCCCGGCCTGCAGGGTGGGCCTCTCATGCATGTGATTGCAGCCAAGGCTGCATGTCTGGGCGAGGCTCTCAAGCCGGAGTTCCGTGAATATGCACAGCAGATTGTGAAGAACTCCAAGGCTATGGCCGAAAAGCTCAGTCAGCTTGGTTTCCGCATTGTTGCCGGCGGCACGGATAACCATTGCTTCCTGGTAGACCTCAGCGGTAAAGGCCTCAATGGAGCAGAGGCTCAGGTGGCTCTTGACAAGGTGGGCATTACTGTCAACAAGAATGCCATTCCTTACGACAAGGGATCCACCTTCAAGCCCAGCGGCATCCGCATCGGGACACCTGCTGTCACAACACGCGGAATGAAGGAGGACGATGTCCGCAAGGTGGCAGAGTTCATCGGCCGCTGCCTTGCTATCCTGGCTGCCCAGAAGGTATGCGAGACTCCCGGTGCTTATGATGAACTCCGTGCAGAGGTTTCTGCCTTCAATAAGAATTTCCCCCTGCCGTAAGCAGAGGAGGTTCAAGACTGTTCCCGGAAAGGACTCCCATTGCGGAGTCCTTTCTGCTTTAAGTTCTTGAGGAAAACTTCCGGCAAGGACAGGATTTTCACTTGCCAAGCGGGGGCGTACATGGCAGAATACGCGCATGGTTCGCTATGGTAAAATTCTTGTCCTTTCCATGCTGGCTTTTGCCGCCGCGTTTACAGCGTGCCAGCAGCAGGGGCAGAATTCCTATCTTCGCACGCCCAAGGCGGTGCGTTTCAAAGCTGTTTCAACTCCCCTGGTGCAGCGCAGCATTGCCCGCCTGGCCCGCGAGGTGAACATCAAGGTGCGGATCATGCCTGCCAATTCCCGCCAGCGCCGGGGCTCCCGCCGTCTGAATCCTTCTTTCATCACCATTCACAGCACAGCCAACCATTCTCCTTCATCCACGGCCATGCAGCATTCCCGAGCTCTCTGCCGTGGTGCCTTCACGAATCGCAGCTGGCATTTCACTGTAGACCAGTTCATGTGCGTGCAGAATCTGCCGCTTCGTGAATCCGGCTGGCATGCCGGTACTCCGGCGGGCAACCATAACTCAATCGGCATTGAGATGTGTGAGTGCGAGAACAGGGGACACAACCACTTCCGCACATGGGACCGCGCGGCCAAGCTTACAGCAGTGCTGATGAAGCGCTACAACATCAATCTGCGCCGTGTTGTGCCCCATTATCACTGGACCCGCAAGAATTGTCCGGCTCCTTTGCTCACCAATGGGCGACCCGGGCCCAAATGGGCATGGTTCCACAGCCGTGTGGACTATTATTACCGCTGTATCAACCAAGGCAAGTCCAACCGCTGATGTACCCGGGGCTGCAGCCTGATACACCAATGCGTCAGCTGGGGTTCATTTCCCAGCGCGAGGTGCAATTTCTTGAATCTTCCGGTATACGGACAGTATTGCAGCTCTTGAGCCGGCTGCCCCGGCGTTATGAAGACCGTCGGAAATCAGCCCCCCTGCACATGCTGCAGAATGATGAAATGGTGTGCGTAAGGGTACACCTGTATCATTGCGGCTGGCGTTATTCCTATAAGCGCTATTTTGAGGCTGTGGCAGGAGAATTGGATGATCTGCATGGTACACGACTGTATCTCCGCTGGTTCAACATGCCTTATGTTTCCAAGCTTCTGGCCACCGGCATGAATCTTTCCATTTATGGCAAGGTTCGATTATACGGCGGCAAGCTCACTCTTTCGAATCCTGATTTTGAAATCATAGATGATGAGGATGCCGGAAGGCGCCTGGTTGAAGCCGCCATGGGGGGCACCCTTATGCCGCAGGTGACGGAACAGGGGGGAGCTGCTTCCGTGCATACCGGTCGGATTGTTCCCATTTATAAGAATGTAAATGGAATAGCTGCCCGGAATTATCGTAGTATTGTCTGGCATGTGCTCCAGCAATTGGCGACTGATTTGCCTGTGCCGGGGTATGATGTTGCCCCTGCTTATCCTTATTGGCAAGCCATGAGGGAGGTGCATTTCCCGGCAGAGTTGGAGCAGCAGAAGAAAGCGCGCCTGCGCTTTGCCCTTAATGAATGCTTTGAACAGCAATTCCGCGTAGCCTGGCGGCGTATGCGCCTGCAGAATAATCCCGGCCAGGTTACAGCGAGTTGTCCGGCTTATATGGAGGAGTTGCTCCAGGCTCTACCCTTTACCCTTACACGGGCGCAGCTGCGCTGCATCGAGGAAATCCGGGCAGATATGGCTGCACCCCGCCAGATGAACCGCCTGCTTCAGGGCGATGTAGGCAGCGGCAAGACGCTGGTGGCTCTCTGTGCTATGCTCCTGGCGGTGGGTAGCGGTAAAGTGGCGGCCATGCTGGCTCCTACCCAGATTCTTGCGGAACAGCATTACCGGAATTTCTGCAGGTTACTGGCGCATACGGATGTAAAGGTTTCGCTGCGTACTGCTGACCATAGTGATGATACCGGACTTGTGCTCGATGCCGGGGAACAGGATTCCACACCACGTATTATTGTGGGAACTCACGCCTTGCTCTATAAAAAGCACAGGCCGCATAATCTGGGACTGGCTGTTATTGATGAGCAGCACAAGTTCGGCGTTGAGCAGCGGGAGCAGTTTATTGCCAGCGGAGAGAATCCGGATGTTCTGGTCATGACGGCCACGCCCATCCCCCGCACGCTGACTTTGACTTTATATGGCGACCTGGAGGTTTCCATCATCGACGAGATGCCGGCCAACCGTGGCAGCATTACGACGGTCCTGCGGAATCCGGCCAATATGAAGCGCATTGTGGCCTTCATGACGGAACAGATGGATGCAGGACGGCAGATTTACATCGTTTCTCCACTGGTCGAGGAGAGTGAAACCCGTAAACAATCTAGTGCCACAGGCGAATTAACCCGCTGGAAGGAGGTTTTCCCACAACGTCGCGTAGGGCTTCTTCACGGACGCATGGCGGCAGATGAAAAAGAGGCTGTCATGAAGGATTTCAGCTGCGGTGGGCTGGATATTCTTGTTGCCACCACCGTAGTGGAGGTAGGAGTCGATGTGCCGAATGCTAATATCATGCTCATCAATGATGCTGATACATTCGGGCTTTCCCAGTTGCATCAATTGAGAGGCCGTATCGGCCGCGGTGAACACAAGAGTTACTGTATCCTGCTCAGTAAGGTAAAAGCTGGCGAGGCGGGGCGTAATAAGCTGGATGTACTGTGCCGCACGCTCAATGGTTTTGAGATTGCCGAGCAGGACTTTCTGCTGCGAGGCCCCGGAGATGTTCTGGGAACAGCGCAGAGCGGCCTTGGAACGATTGAATTTACTGAATGGCTGACGGATGCCAGGCTGATTCACCGGGCCAACAGGGAAGCAAAAGCCATTCTGCAGGATGATCCGGCCTTAAACAGACCGGAACATGCCTGTCTTCGCGAGTTGGTGCAATATGATGAGGGCAGGGGGCTGACCAGCTGATTCATGCTGCTTCATCTCAGCCATGCCAGGAATTCCTTGTTCCCTTCCATGCCCGTGATGGGGGAATCTGCTACGCCGCACCACTCGTGGTGCAGTTCATTGACCACAAAATCGTGAATCTTGTCTACGGCTCTCTGGTGGAGTGCTGCATCCCTGACAATGCCACCGGGGCCGATGTCTTCCGGCTGCAATTCAAACTGGGGCTTGATAAGGACCAGCATATCACCTCCTTCCTCCAGGCAGTCATAGGCTGCCGGTAGAATTTTGGTGAGAGAGATAAAGGATACATCGCTTACAATGAGTTGCACTTTCTCGCCAAGGTCTGCCGGGGTCATGTATCGGGCATTAAACTGCTCTTTTACAATGACGCGCGGGTCATTCCGCAGTTTCCATACCAACTGGTTTGTCCCCACATCGACGGCATGAACGCGCAGGGCTCCGTTCTGCAGCAGGCAATCTGTAAAACCACCTGTGGATGAACCAATATCGAGGCAAACTTTTCCTTCTGCCTTGACGGGGAATGCTTTAAGTGCACCCTCGAGTTTCAGGCCACCACGGCTGACGTACCGGGGCTTGTTCTTTACGGTGATGGGCAGGGTGTCATCCACCTTGGTTCCAGGCTTGGTGACCACCTGGCCCTTGACGCTCACCTCACCTGCAAGGATAAGGCGTTGTGCCTGCTCGCGTGAATCACACAGTCCCTGCTGAGCTACCAGTACGTCTAACCGCTGCTTGGCCATTAATTGTAGTAATAGATGTTGGAAGGCTTGCGATTACGAAGCCCGCGGTTCTGGCCGGGCATAATGGGGTAGTCACGCTTCTTCGGAGCAACCTGGCGCGGGCTGTTCCAGTCGACTCTGCCAGGAGGCGTGCTGAGCACCGGTTGCTGCTGGGAAACGGGGGCTGAATATACAGGATGTGAAACCTGGGCAACGGGTTTCTGCGTAGCTGCCGGAGCGGGAGCAGGGGCAGGTGTTGTAACAACGGGTTGTTGCTGGCTGACGACCGGATGGTAGACTACAGGTGCAGGAGCCGCTGCAACTGCTGCCGGGGCAGGCTTTGTGATGATGGTAGGCTGGGTGGCCACCGGTGCAGGGGCTGGCTGGGCTATGGGCTCAGGCTGAATAACGGGTGCCTCTATAACGAATTGCTCTTTCACCGGAGCAGAGGGCGCTGGACGGACTGTCGCAACCGGTGCGGCCTGCACAGGTGCAGGAGCAGGTTGTACCACGGGAGGGGCCACCGGGGAAGATTTTGTAACAATGCGGGCATAACCGGTCACTACATCGCCGGGTTCTGTGCAGGAGCAGAGAACGAGACCAGCCGTGAGAAGGTAGAGATTGCGTTTCATATTGCGGTTGTTATTAATGTTCAAGTGGTATGTGTGTTGTCACCCAGCAGCTGAGTCCGTAGACGACACTGATGATGGTCATGAAGATAAAGACGGAATCTCCGGAGAGGCGACCCTTGTATTCCTCGGGAGTGGGCAGTATGGCCCGGATGAAGACAAAGATGGCGGCAGCCCAGAGAAAGAAATTAAAATCCTGCCAGCCGGAGGTCTGAAATGTTGCAATGTATTGCTGACCAGCAGATTGTAGAATATGATGAAAGAGTGCCGGAACAATGACAAGGATAGCAAACTCCGGCCGCAGTCTGCGATTTGTGTAGAATCGGAGCCACATCACAGCCCAGAGCGCCAGGGATATGACTACTGCCGCCATGCAGCGCCAGACACCACCCAGCATGCCGGGCAGGGCGTTGAGCGCTACCATGAGTGGTGCAGCGGCGTAGATGAAGCTCAGTCGTTTCATGGATTAACCCAGCCAGTTCCAGGTAATGGGTACTTCAATATCAGGGTGGAGGCTTCGCATGGCTGGACTTCCGATAACGCAGTCCAGCAGAGCCTGTTTATGCGGAGTATCTTCGGGCAGAGGCACGCTGATTTCGGTTTCAATGCGGGCAATGCGGCGGGGATTGGAGCTCATGACTTTGCTGACTGTTATGCTCATGCCTGAGAGCTCCACCTGATGGTCTTCTGCATAAATGCCCATAATGGTCTCCATGCATGCAGCCATGGCGCAGCACATCAAATCCGTGGGAGAGAATGATTCGCCTTTGCCGCGGTTGTCCACAGGTGCATCTGTTGCAACGCTTGCAGCGGAAGGACCATGCTCCAGGCGGCAGCGCAGAGCCCCCTCATATTTGATTGTGCATTTGACCATAGGGCATCATACTACTCCAGCTCGTAGAGCAGAGTCAAGAGAGAATCTCGCCACCAGAGATAAAATTATATAAAATTACAACTACGCATAATATGCGTAATGCGGAATTATGTATCTAGTATGTGGCAGCAGACAAGAATCGTCTTGATATGCTGGAAAAAGCTGCTAAAATGGCACGCGCTTATGAGTATGGTGACAGTTGAGCATCTGCATAAAGTCTTTGGGCGTTTCACGGCGGTCAAGGATGCAACATTTTCGATTGAGAAAGGAGAAATCGTCGGTTTCCTCGGGCCGAATGGCGCAGGAAAAACAACCACGATGAAAATGCTGACCGGATATTTGCCGCCAACCGCAGGAACGGCAAGTATTGCAGGACACGACATCATAGACGAACCACTTGAAGCCCGCCGCCACATGGGCTACATGCCGGAGAATGTTCCCTTGTACGATGACATGCGCGTGCTGCAATACCTTGAATACCGGGCGCGGCTCAAAGGTATCTGCGGGAAATCTGTTCGTCAGCAGGTCGGCTGGGTGGTAGATCGCTGTGGTCTGGAGCCTAAGCGCAAGAATCTCATCAGAACTCTTTCCAAGGGATACCGCCAGCGTGTAGGTCTGGCAGATGCGCTGCTGGGCGACCCTGATTTGCTTATTCTAGACGAGCCGACCAACGGGCTTGACCCGAACCAGATCCGCCAGATTCGTGATTTGGTCCGGTCTCTTGCTGAAGACCATACCGTCATTCTTTCCACGCACATTCTGAGTGAGGTGGAGATGATTTGCAATAAGGTCATCATCATTGACCAGGGGCAGATTAAAGCAAACGACACACCCTCCAATCTGACACGTGGACTGCGTGCTGCCGGGCGTGTATCCATTGAGTTCAAGGGAGATCTGGATGTTGTGGTCAAGGAGCTGGAAGCCTTTGAGCCTGTGAAGAAAGTGATTGTGGAAGACCCCCTGCCCGGTGGCTGGCACCATGTGGTAGTGCGCGCCGAACCCGGTACGGACACTCGCGAAAAAGCTGCCGCCATCATTGCCGCGCACCAGTTCCCGATGCGACACATTTACCGCCACATTCCCAGTCTGGAAGATGTTTTCGTAGAAATGACCCGAAAAGACTAACGTTCTGAATCAACATGTCTGAAAATTCCAACACCTCCATTGCACGTACACGTAGTTGGTTCTACACATTGCGAACCATTTTCTTCCGCGAGTTCAGAAGTTTTCTGGGCACTCCCTTCGGCTGGGTCATCCTCGGCTGCGCTGTTGCTATGCAGGGCTTCTGGCTGCAGACCGCCCTGCAGATTATGACCAAGGCCACAGGTGAAAGCATTATGTTCTACATGCTGGACAACGTGAACTTCTGGTTCTTCTTCATCTTCATTTTTCCGTTGATTACCATGCGTTCTCTGGCAGAGGAAGAAAGCCATGGCACAATGGAAGGACTACTGACTGCCCCGGTGACAACAACGCAGATTGTACTGGGCAAATACATGGCCTCCCTGTTTTTTTATGTAATCCTGTGGCTGCCCATGCTGCTGTATCCGGCCATGAGTGATCTGGGTAACCTGTATACCAGCATCCGGTATGATGTCGTGCCTGAAGGCAGAATCAATTATGTGCCGGCAGACTGGTTCGGACCGCTCAGTATTCTGTTTATTTCAGGGTGTTTCTTCATTGCGCTCGGGCTGTTGTGTTCCTCCCTGACCCGGAGCCAGATTATTGCCGGCATTGTTTGCACCTGCGCCATCATCATCTACTACTTCATGGGGCGAGTTCCCGAATTGTGGGGTGAGTTTCCCGCCGCTCCGGCTTTCCATTACATATCCATCTCTGAGCAGATAAGCGCCTTCTCGCGCGGGCTCATCGACACGCGTCCCCTTGTTCTTTACATTACGCTTGCCGTGTTGATTCTGGCACTTACAACGCGCATTGTTGATTACCGCCGCTGGCATCGTTAATTCTTTTTATTTATAACATTTTCCATCCTGTCTCATGAAGAAACAGACTTATACAGGCCATCCCGATGCCCGCAAGCAGAAGTATAATCCGCTTGCCTGGTTGAACCTCCTGTTGCTGGCTATTATCGTTATCGCCTGCAACTATATCGGCTGCCATGAATATGCCCGGCGCGACCTCTCCCAGGATTTGCGGTACACGATTTCTGAACGTACTGTGAATGTACTTTCAAGCGACCGCATTCAGAAACGGGAAACTCCCGTGCGTATCATCTTTGCATTCAAGCGTTCCACCCCCAATTACAATCGTATGTATTCTCTTCTGGAGGAATATGAACGTGTAGGTAAGGGAAAAATCGAAGTAGAGCGCTTTGACCCGATTCGCCAGCCTAACCGGGCCCGCGAAATTTCCCAGATTTACGGGGTGGAGTTCAAACAGGACCTCTGCATCATTGATGCCCGCAAATCGCCCAACACCCCCATCAAGACCTTTGAGGAGCGTCACAGCGACCGCCAGCATGTGCGTATCCGCCCGGGAACATCATTCATCAAGTATGAAATCATGCCCGATGAGAGCCGCCGCGCCGTGGCGCTTATGATGGATGAGGTGGTATGCGGGGCGATAACCGAAGCGGTGGAAGGTGAAATGCGCCACATGTATGTGGTGGAAGGTAAAGGCGGTGTTTCCCGTGATGACCAGACGCTGCTGGAATCCATCGGCACTATTACCAATGCCTTGAATATCCAGCTTTCATGGCTGGATATCGCCAATACGGAGCGTCTCCCACAGAATGCCGAGGGCCTTATCATTATTTCTCCCCAGGCTGATTTCACCGAAAAGGAAATGGGAGTGCTTCGTGAATTCTGGGAGCGTGATGGCCGCAATGCCTTTTTTGTGGCACTGGATCCCACTGTCAATACAGCCCTGCCCCGTCTGTATCGTTTTCTGCGTGAACAGGGCATCCGCCCCAATGGTGACCGCATTCTGCTTCGTGACCGCAAGCGCGCCTACTACGATATCAGCGCCGTTTTCCCCAAGGGCCTGAATTGCACCAAGCCTTTCTGGAATGGCACAACGCTTGTGGAGGGCCAGTGCATGTCCCTTACCCTGGAGCATGGTGATGAGAACGCTGCCGCTATGCGGAGGCTGGCCTCCTATCCCCTGCTCATGACAACTGATGCGTATTATGGTGAAACAAGGCTTGACCTGGAGCCTTCCTTCACCCAGGGCGAAGACCGTCCCGGCCCGCTTTGTCTGGAAGCGGCTGTTACCCGCGGTAATCCCCGTGACCCAAACAACCTCTCCACCATGGTGGTCATGGGTAACGTGGATATGCTTTCCAAGGAAAACGCCAAGACGGAGCAGAGGGACTACATGCATACGCTCTGGGCCTGGATGTGCAGCCGCCCGGAGTATGGCGGAAAGAGTGCCAATCAGGACCTGACCATGAAGATCGACCTGGACCGCCACACGCGCAGTGTCCTGGAAAACATAACGCTGCTCATCATGCCGCTGCTGGCTTTCCTCATGGCTCTGATTATCTGGAACGCCCGACGTCATTAATATACTCTCATGAGAATTCTACCCACTCTCTTCTTATCTCTGTTAGCCGCCGGAGCTGTTACTCTGGCGACCTTCCTGGCGGTTGATGGAAACCTGGCACGAATTACCGGGTGGTATCGCTTTGAGCCGGGTATGCCGCTTTTCTCAAAGGAGAATATTCAGCAGCTTGATGAAGTGTGCTGGATGCGAATCCAGGATTTGCATGATGTCATTGTCTGCGCCAAGGACGAGCATGGTGATTGGTGGATTATCCGCCCGTTCAAGGACAGACTGGCTCCGGAAGTTGCCCAGGCAGTATTTGCCTTTACTTCCCAGGCCAGGCTGGTTGACACTCTGCCCTTGAATAATGTAACCCGCAGCAACATGCGAGAGTTCGGCGTTGAAACCTCTCCCTACCACATCACGCTTAAGAAACCGCAGGGGAACGACAGCCTGACCACAGTAGCCCGCTACACGCTCGGCAGCTCCAGTCCGTGGCTGGCAGATGCCGGAGATGGGGAATCTCTGCTGCCGACCACTTACCTGCGGACGAATTTCTACGGAAGAGACAAGCGTATTCATGTGGTAAGCGGTAACATATTAAGCATTTTCAAGGACGGACTTGAAGCTCTGCGAGACCCCTACCCCTTGCGTTTCAACCCGGAAGAACTCCGAAAAATCACCATTTCTTCTACCGGTGCAGAGGAGTTGAAATTACAGCGCATCAGCGCTGAGGCAGAATGGACGATTTCATCGCCGGTTATCACCGCAGCGGATGCAGATCATGTACACCAGTTGGTTCAGAATCTCTTGAGCCTCAAATCTGTCCGTGTAGAAGATGCCATAGAGGTCTCGCTTCCGGAAGTTCCGATGTGCTGCATCAAACTGGAAGGCTCATGGGGTGAGACACCCCGGGAGCTGAAGATATACAACACCTTTACACAGGAGGGAGACGAACAGCAGTATTGTCATGCGACGATTAACGATAGACCCGTTGTCTTCACGCTGCAGGCTTCTCCCCGTGCCCAGCACACTGGCAGCTACGCCCGCCTGATCAAGTCTGTCTGCGAATTGCCAGTGCTGCCCCGCAAGGCCATTGCCCAGCTTCGCATGGCCAATCAGCGTCTTTCTGTCTCAGAGATTCCCCTGTCTCTCGCAGCTTTGCGGTCTATGAAATTTGCATCAATAGACCCGAAGGATGTCTCACGTCTCTCCTTGCGTTCGGCCAGAGGGAATGGAGGCATCCGCATGCTCCTGATTCCGGGTGATGAGGATAGTAAGGTACCGGATAACTGGATGGTTGCATCGGCCCAGACTCCATACATCAAGGCAGAGACATCGGAGGTAAATTCTTTCCTCAAAGGTTTGAATGATATTCCTGTTCCGGAAATTGTCGCAGATGCCGCGCCTGGTGCAGACATGAATGCTCTGCTTGTGGAATACGGGCTCAATTCTCCCGATTACATCCTCTCGATTCAGCCGCGTCCCAGTACGCTCCGCGCTACGTTGTTCGGGCATGATTTACCTTTGGTTAAGGACCGGTCTCCCAGGTCATTCCTCATTACGCGAGGTGTCGATTCTGAAACCGGTAAAACCGCATGGTACGGCTTCGAGGTGGGTTCCAATTCCATCTGCCGCCTCAGCTCCAAGTTCACGCGTAAGCTTTCCCTCCGACTCGAGAAATGGAAAAGCCGGAATCTGCTTGATTTCAATGTATCATCCGTGCGGAAACTGACGCTGGATTACAAGCAGGCTCCACTGGAATTGAACTATGAGTACATGGGGGAAACGTGGAGTGGCACGTTGAAGGGCGAGGATATTACCCCCCGCATCAATCCTCACCGGGCAGGCTTCTACCTGCGCCGCCTGCAGGATATGAAGGTCTCCCAATGGCTGGATGAGGAAGATGAGGATGCGCTTCTCGCGTTAAGGAACCCGGCTTTCAGAATTAAGCTTGACCTGGAGATTGTCGACTATTCAGATGCCGAGAACACTGTGATTGAACAAGAGCAGAATGCCGGTGAAATCACAGATACGCCGGAGGGCATGCTTCAGGAGAATGGGGCAGATGCCGATATTCTGCGTTCTCTGGCAACAATGGAGCGTAAAACTCATTCGGAAACGCGCACGATATCCATAGCTCCGGCCAGTTATGATAGCGAGAAACCCTTCTTCTACGGCAGGCTTGAGGAAACCGGCCAGCTTTTCATCCTTCCTTACGAGACGGCACAATCTCTTGCCGGTGATTTTCTGGAAATGTAAGCAAACACCTGATACAACCTATGTGGCAATGGCATAAAAACGCAGCTGCGGATTCGGAAGCAACATGGCAGGAACGTGTTGGCAAATTACCTGGTGCAGTAATCTCTTCTGGTTTTCAGGCCAGCCGTATTTCTGTTGATGTGTATACGGAGAATGCGGAAGAGGCTCTTGTATTACAGGCCTGCTATGGTGGCACGGTAGAGGAACTGACCACTACTGACTGGGTGGCCGCGACTGCGCCGGAGAATACGCCCCCGCTCATCATCCGCGATAGGATTGTGATTTCCGCATCGGCAGATGCTGCGGTGATGGAAGCGTTGAAACAGAAATATCCCCGCCGTATTATTCTTACCTTTCCGGCAGAGCGGGCATTTGGTACAGGTAACCATGCCACAACCTCCACCTGCCTGCGCCTGCTGTGTGACCATGTGCGGCATCTGCCTTCTGGCAGCTGGAATCTGACCGACATCGGTTGCGGCACAGGTGTTCTGGCTCTTGCAGGTCTGCGCCTGGGAGCCAGCCGTGCCATCAGCTTCGACTTTGACCCGGTTGCCGTTGAAGTAGCGGCACGCAATATTGAACGCAATGGAGGTGCTGATAACCTGGAGCTCTTCCAGGCAGATGTATTTGAATGGGCCCCTGCCCCTGGCGAGCAATCTGACGTGGTGCTGGCCAATCTGTTCTCCACTGTTCTCCAGCAAGCGTTCCCGCGTATCCTGCCGGCCATGAAACCCGGTGGCATCCTGATTATTTCCGGTATTCTCAACACGCAGGCGGAAGAAACGCTGGAGGCGGCTGAAAAGGCGGGGCTGCGTGTCATCAAGACTGTATCCCGTGGTAAATGGACCACTGCCCAGCTCACCCAGGCATGATTCTGCTCGCTATAGAAACGTCTGTGCCTCATGCTTCCCTTTGTCTCTGGGCAGAGGGCGAGTTCCGCTTCTCTACCTCATGGGAGGCAGAACGGAATCATGATTCCTTCCTCTTCCCCGCATTGCAGCAGGCTCTCGATTCTATACCGGCAGAAACAAAGCCCGACTATATCCTGGTGGGTGCCGGTCCTGGCAGCTATGGAGGCGTTCGTGTTGCCCTGGCTGCCGGGGTTGGTATCTCTGCTGTTACAGGAGCAAAGCTGGTAGCTGTCGAGTCGTGGGCGCAACTGGGCGAAGGTGATGCCTGTGTGGTGGCAGATGCCCGCCGTGGAGGATGGACCGTACGCTTCCCAGATGGAAAGATTGATGTGCTGGATGCGGAGCAGCTGCAGGCTTTGACAATGCCTCTATATTCCACGGAGCTTCCCGGATTGCTCGCGGCTCGTGGCATCAGCGGTGCTGCAAAGGAAGGCCTTGTTCCCACTGCTGAAGGTATTGTAAGCACCTGGCTAAGACAGACTCCGGAACAACGGGCCGAATACGCAAGCCGACCTGCAGAGCCTATTTATGTGCGGCCCCCGCATATTACCAAAGCCGTTCGTAAACCATGGGAGATATGAGTGAACCGGAACAACCTATCATCCATACGTGTCAGCGGTGCGGAGCATGTTGCCGCTGGGAGGGGAATGTGTGCCTGACAGATGAAGACATCACAGCCATTTCTTCCTACCTCGGGATGGATGAAGTAACATTCATCAATGAACTCTGCCATTTGCAGCGGAATCGCCGTGGCCTTTCGCTGATAGATGCTCCGGATGGAGCCTGTATTATGTTACAAGCAGATAACACCTGCCGTATTCAACCTGTAAAACCTCAGCAATGCCGTGATTTTCCCCATAAGTGGAACTTCCCGGGCTGGGAACAGCGTTGTCCGGGCTGTGGCAGACAGGAGTAAAACGAAGCATGAAGCTCCACCGCATCAAATCGCACCTTGCCTACACGCGGCGGTCTCTCCGCCGCCGCATTCTTCGTGCCCGCAGTGCCGTGGCATCCCTGTTCAATTCGGCACCACACCGCATTGCTGCAAAAGATGAAAGTCGGCGTTCCCATGCTGGTATCATTACCGATTTGTTTGCCTCTCTCATGTGCCAGGTGGTCGATATCGGTATCGATAAGCTCGATACGGCCATGGATCTGCTCAGACACGATTTCCCGAATGTGGAGCACAGCTGGCTGGCAGAGCGGTTTCAAACGGCGTATGAGGCGGCTTACCCCTTGCCGGCAACTCTGGCACTGGCGGCCGCAGGACGTACCGAGGCGGAACGCATTTCCCTCGCTCTTGAAATTTATGCCCTTCTGTTACGCGTCGGAGGAGACCTGACTTCACCTACCTTGTTTGAGGAAGTAACGTTCGGTTTAAATTTGCCGAGTGCGGCTTCGATGCTCGAAGAACTGATGCGAACCCCTGGTTCGGTAGCCCCGAAGCCGATGGAAAGTATTACCTTCTGTGCAGAGCCGGGTGAAAATACAGTCCAGCTTCCAAAGGAAGAAGCTTCCGTCATTTTCCGTGCCATTCGCTGTGTGAATTTCCTCCTCATAGTCAATGACTCTGAAACGCCCATCGTGGTGCGCGGCCAGACGCTCGGCAAAGGTGGCGTGCTCCCACTTTCTGCCCGCCAGGTGGTGGAATTAGGTTCCTGCTATTTCAGCTACCGGACTATTGTTGCGCTTCTTCAGTATCAGTATACCGGGGTGAGATTGGTGAATTACCTCTCATTGAATGGTGACCGCGTTTCTCTTTCTCGTCAGAAACCACGCAACTGCCTAGCCTCTGTCAGTTTCGGCACTCAGGTTGAAATAGAGCTGATGCGTACCGAAAAAGCCATTGTGCTTGATGGTGTGGAGCTGAAGTCCGATGAACGGATATCCTGTTCGTATTTCACTCCATTCTACGTACAAGGACGCGGGCCATTTACTTTTGCTGATTTAGCTGACACTGATACGACAGGCAGCAGTTTCCAGTTAGACTCTGCCGAATGCAAGGTGCTGGTAACAAATCTCCCGCACCTGACGCGTTCCGACGTGCTGCGACTGACTCCCGGTCTGGCTCCTGCAGCGGTGCTTGAAGTGGCTTATTCCCGCATTACCAATACGGGTACGCTTCGTGTGCTGGAAGGTCATTCGCATACTGTTACTGTGGGAGACATCCCCGTCAAGGGAGATATGCCGCTCAATGATGGAGATCTGATTTCCCTGAGTGGTGTGCAATTCCTACGCTGCCGCTTCTCTGCCGGTGTATTGGAAGAGGAAACAAACCTGATTTCCACGCTGACAGTACGTGGCCTTACCCGTGATTTTGTGCGTGCCGGCCGGGTAGTGGACAATATTGACTTCACCCTGCACCGTGGTGAAATGGCCTGCATCCTTGGCCCCAGCGGCTCAGGAAAGAGCACCCTGCTCTCGATGCTGGCCGGGCATCTTCAACCTTCTTTCGGGAGTATTTTCTATAACAAGGAACGCCTGACCACCAACTCCATTGATCTGCGCCGTCATATTGCATTCATCCCGCGTGAGGATATCCTGGATGAGGCGATGACCGTTGGTGAACATGTCTATCAGGCCTCTGTGGCCCGGCGTCCGCGATTGAGCCATATAGACCGGAAACGGCGTGTATCAACTGTGCTGAACTTCGTGGGCATCGGTCATCTGGCCAATCGCTCAGTCGGAAGAGCCGGAGAACGAACCATATCAGATGGTGAGCGTACTCGCCTTAATCTGGGGCTCGACCTGACAGGTACCTCCGAAGTGTTCCTGATTGATGAACCCATCAGCGGTCTTTCCTCTAGTGATGCAGAGCGCGTGATTGAAACGCTGGAAAATATGTCGCACAGCCATATTTTGCTCTGCACTCTGCACCGCCCGGCACAGACGCTTCTCAACCGCTTCAAGAAGGTGATGGTGCTTGATACGCATGGGCAGATGGCCTTCTGGGGTACCCCTCAGGAAATGGTAGAGTATTTCCGCAATGCAGCCACAAAGATGCGGCTGCACATTCCCCATGAAGCCGTAGCGGCTGGTGGTGCAGACTATGTTTTCGAGGTGCTCGATGCTCCATTCCGGCGCGTCGGGGCCCGCCGCCGCGAAGACAGTAACATCTGGCAGGAGTTGTTCGAGAAGTATTCGTATTCCTTGAAGAATGCGGATGCTGATTCAGAAGAAATGGATGCACCGCTTCGCAGCATCCCTAGAATGCGTCCGCGCAGTCCCATTGAATTGTGGCGTTTGTTTATTCTGTGGGTGAATCGTACCCTGCTTGCACGCGTGCGGAGTCGCCTGGGCCTGTATGCCATGCTTCTGGAAGGACCGGTCCTGGCTGCTCTCATTGCGGGAACTCTGCGTGTTTCATCTGATTCGCCATACACTTTCTATAAATCGCTGCATATTACAGAGTATCTGTTCCTGTCTCTGGTTCTTGCGATGTTCTTCGGCCTGACCGATGCCGCTTGTGAAATTCTGCGCGACCGCCCCCTGCTCCGCCGCGAAAGCAATTATCGATTGTTTACTACGGGATACCTTGCCGCTAAGGTGCTGGTGCTGACAAGTATTGCCGGCCTGCAATGCGCTCTGTACCTGCT
>JAEIGA010001078.1_pt1 | contig 41396 bp, 25 predicted proteins | sample 9270691 | NCBI WGS metagenome assembly JAEIGA01 (sample SAMN17057246, study PRJNA624740) | gut metagenome | biome: biome; isolation source: fecal sample | host: Bos grunniens | place: China: Xizang | collected 2019 | reverse complement strand
TGCTTTCGGAGATGTAAGAAAGCTTTCTGCAGGAGAGAAGGATGAATGTACTCAGGAGCGTCTCACTCTTCCTGTAAACAAGGAGTATGAGTATACTGTTACTTTCGATGTTGTACTTTACACTGGTGAATTAGTAGCTCTCGAGACTACAAAGACCACTACTATTTCAGGTACAGCTCTCGAGATGGGCAAGGCTTACAATTTCGCTGCCGAGATCAACCCTGAGAATCTCCACCTTCCATCTATCGAGTTCGAGGTAGAGGTTGTCAAGGACTGGGTGACTGCTGAGACACCAAACCAGCAGGTATGGGAGTCTGAGATGAAGGCTGCTGCTCTCCTTGGAGGTTCATACACACTCCCTGGAGACATCGTGCTTACTTCTCCTGTTGTTGTTCCTGCAGGTACTCATTTCACTGTAGACCTCAACGGACATAACATCACTTCTGCTGGTGACGCTTTTGAAGTAGCTGGTGGTAATCTCACTATCAACGGTGAGGGTCGTGTATATGCAGCAAGCGAGAATGGTGCACCTTACTGCGCCGTATGGGCATATGGTGACGGCTATGTAAGAATCAACGGAGGTGAGTATAAGATAGGTTATCCAGATGGAGACTATAACGACCTTATCTATGCTAAGGAAAATGCGAAGATTGACATTTATGGAGGATACTTCCATAATTCAGGTCAGGACAACGCTTTCGTGCTTAACATTAAGGATGGTTCCAACGCTGACATTACTGTCTATGGTGGTACATTCGAGAAATTCAACCCTGCTGACAATGCTTCTGAAAATCCAAGACATTCTTTCGTCGCTGAAGGATATGTAGCGGTGGAGACTAACGGTGAGTGGAATGTAATTCCTGGTGAAATCAAAGTTTCTACAGCGTATGACTTCGAGGCTGCACTTGCCGCTAAGTATCAAAAGATCATTCTGCTGGAAGACATCGTTCTTACTTCAGCTGGAACATCAGTAATCGGTGACCTAGTTCTCGATCTTAACGGACACAGCATTACAGCTGAGCGCAATTACGTCAAAGGCTTGCCTATAGCTGAAATTTCAACACTTTGCGTAGATGGCGTAGAAATGACAGTTATCGGCGAGGGTGCGATCAAGAATGAGGCACCTGCGGCAGCTTATGCAATCGTGGTGCTCAATAGCGCCAAGGTAACGATCAAAGGCAATGTAACAGTAGGTTCATACTATGATGCATTCTATGTAAGAAAGGGTCAGCTTTTCATTGAAGATGGCTTCCACTATGCAACTGAGTATAGCACTCCTAAGATTGATGCAGAAGGATGTCACGCATCTACAGTAATCAACTGCTTTGATGATGACAGGGGAGAAGTGTCTCTCACTGGCGGCACATATGTCAATATGGATCCTTCAAACGTACACGAGTGGAGAGAACATAACAGAAGTTTCGTTGCTGAGGGATATAAAGTAGTTAGTGAAGACAAGGGTAATAGCGTCATCTGGTATACTGTAGTCGCTGAATAATTATCGGATAAATAAATATATAATATAGCTCAATTATGAAAAAAGCAATTATTTTATCGATGACAGCACTTGCAATGATCGCTTGTGCACAGGATGAGGTGGTAAATACACCTGACAATTCCATCAGCTTTGCTAATGCATTCGTAGAAGACACTCCAGTGGTTACAAGAAATGCAGATCCAAGCATCACAAAGAGTTCAATCGAGGGATTCAATGTTTGGGCATATATGGACAACCCAGCTACAGTGATTCTCGAAGCTGAAGATGTTACTAAAGCAGACGGACAGTGGAAATACGCAAACACACAGTATTGGACTCCAGAGCACAATTACTATTTTGCTGCTCTTGCTCCTATGGACAGCGAAAATTGGGCACTCAATACTGCTAACGCAAATGAGTATGGAGCAGGTGTAGTGACATTTACAAATGTAGATGGAACAGAAGATCTTCTTTACACAGCAACAAGTGTGGTAACACCTGATCTTGCGACTCTTACTGCAGCCGGAATGCCAGACGTTAGCCTGATCTTCAACCATCTTCTTTCAAAGATCAAGTTCACTTTCAGCAACGGATTCACTACATCTAATTACACATTGGAAGTAAAGAACATCAAGATGGCTGCTCCTAAGTCAGCTACTATCGATCTCGCAGTAGAAAACTGGTGGGACAATGATGACTGGAAACTTGCAGCAGAGGAGACAACCCTTGCCTTTGGTGATGTAGCTGAACTTCAGATCGGTGCAAGAGGTGAATGCACTAACCAGCGTCTCACCATTCCTGCAGGGAAGACTCAGGAATATGATATAACCTTCGATGTAGTACTCTACGTAAGCGGAGCTAAAGCAATGGAAGTTGCAAAGACTGCTACTCTTTCAAATGTTATGTTCGAAATGGGCAAGTGCTACAATATCAGAGCTGAAATCAATCCGGACAACCTTGGACTCCATCCGATAGTATTCGATGTGGAAGAAGTTAAGGAATGGATTCACGGAAACGATTATGATGCTGTAGTTACCAAGTAAAGAAATGCATATTGTAGCGGGCAGAGATGCTCGCTACTTTTGCTTTAAGAGGGGGAAGTTTTGATGACAAGTGATAAAACCCTCTCGATCAAGGAGTGTAAGCCTCCGGTGAACTGCATCTTGTAAGTTTTATAAAGTTATCCCGACTTTGATAAAGTTAGATCAAAGTCGGGATATTTCGTTAAAGTCAGTTAACATTAGACAAAGTATAATACAAAGGTAATCACTGGCAAGACCCAGGACACGTCGCTATGTAGCTTAATTTGAGCCGCTTTGAAACCTTGGAACACAGAGAATTTCAACATAGAAGACGAGTTGGTGATTTCTGTGTTCCAAGGCCTTCATCGGCGCACCTTGAAACACAAAGAAGCACAATATAGAGAGTGAGGAGAGGGTCAATGTGTTCGAAGGTTATGGCATTGGTACATATGCACTTGCACTCTTTAGTCCAATGCATACATACTTACGCTACCTCCGCAGACACATACTTTTGCGACGATCTATTTTCACCTACGTTTTTTTGCCTTGGGTGGGCTGATTTTTAAATATGCGGACTCTCTACCCTCGGGATTCAGTGAATGTCCTATTGATTTACTCTATGTACTCTATAATATCATAAAAAAGCACGAGCTGATAAAAAAGATAAAAAAAGTTACAAAAGGATAAAAAAGAGAAAAACTTTACATAAAAAAGAGAAAAATGTGCAGGGGAAGGGTTGAATCTTCTTGATTTTTTGCTCATTTTTGTCGGTAGGAAGGAGAGCAAGCATATAAGTTTTTTATGGCCAAACCAGGCTTAAGTTTAACGATTAATAAAATTTATATGCTGAAAGAGTTTAAATACGCAGACCTGCTTGACGATGAAGTTTTCAAGCTGGTATTCGGGCGAGAGTCCAGCAAGGATGTAATGATTGAATTCTTGAATCTGGTAATAGATGACAGAAGAATTGTCGACCTTGAGTTTATGGATAAGGAGATGAAGGCGGTGGATCGCAACAAGAAGGATTCCACCTACGATATGTTCTGCAAGACTGATGACGGATCAAGAATCATCGTTGAAGTGCAAAGACGTAAACAGCCGTTTTATCCGGAAAGGGCTTTGTACTACTCGACATTTCAAATCCAGCATCAAGTGGATTCAGGTTCGGAAAACTATGATTTCCTTCCTGTATATGTAATTAACATTCTGGACTTCAACATAAAGCAAAACAATGAGAATCCTAATGTAAAGACCATATACAGACTATATGAACGAGATAGTCACAGTATACTCACAGACAGACTCACATTTGTTTTCATAGAATTAAAGAAGTTCAACAAAAAGCTTGAAGAGCTGAATGGCAACATACTTGATGGTATATATTTCTGCTTGAAGAATATGCCATCACTGACGAAAAGGCCAGTTCTTCTTGACAATGAGATTTTTAAGAAGATATTCAGAATAGCTGAATTAGTGAATATGGATGCGGATACCCGCCTTAAAGTAATTAACAAGATGACAACTGAAAGAGATTTAAGAAATCAGATGGCATATGCCAGACAAGAAGCCATCGAAGAAGGCTTGGCGGAAGGTTTAGCGAAAGGTTTAGCAAAAGGTAGAGCAGAAATGGCAACAAAACTGCTGGCCAAGGGAATGAGTGTTGAAGATATAGCGGAAGTGACAGAAATGTCAATCGACGAGATACTTAATCTTCACAAGTAAATTTACGAAATCGGCCGTATACTCTTTCGGGTATACGGCCGATCTTTTTCTTGACTGGTTTAGTTATCGAATGATGTCTGGTGAGTTGAAGTCCGGTTCGACGATGATCTGGAGGACGGCGTTTTCGACGAAGATGTCACCGACGATGTTGGTCTTGTAGTTTCTGCGCACAGGGATATTTGGCTGTACGGAAGTCTCCCACTTGCTTTCCCCATTGGTCATCTTGGCCTTCACCGACACGGTCTCGCCTATCTCTGAGGCAAGGACATAGTTCATATTGACATAGCCATACTGGTTTGAGGCAACCGTGATGTACTCATCCTCTCCTGAAGGGATTGCTGAAGGTAGGAAGTGCACGTCGTTCAGCGCCTGGCCCGAAGAGGAGACGCTGCCGTCGAGGACCTTGAGTACGTCAGGAAGGCCGTAAAACCAGGTTTCGGATACCATTCCATCGTGAAGTTCAAGATACTTGAGCATCTCATAGTCCGATGCACAGAAATTGACCTGCGCGAACGGACGTCGGAGGTAGACGGTCTCGTCGACCGGTCCCTGCACTAGAATCTCGTACATAGCGCAGAAGGCATCGCGGGTGTCGTCATTGGCCTCGGCCTGATAATCCACCTTCACGAGCGATTCCGTATAGAAGGCGGTCAGGTCATAAGGGACGGCCTCACCTTCCTGCGGCGTAGCCTGAGCCCAGAATACGAACTGGTAGCGTACGTTCCTGACAAGTTCAAGATTCAGGTCGGCCTTGCCATCCACAAGCGTGGTCTTGTTCTGAAGGCTCGCCACAGGCTTTCCGTCCACGAATGCTGTGTAGTAGACATCCTTGACCTTGCCTCCGTCGCCGATGGCCTTGGTGCCAATGGCTGCGTCCGGCGAGAGAATCTCGATCCTGACGGTCTCGCTCTGATCTGTAGGCTGGGTAGACTTGACGGCCTCCTTCTGACACGAAAGAAGACCAATCAGTGCTGCAGCAGCCAAGAGGATTTTCATAGAATTCTTCATAACGTTTGTCTTTTTTGTCTGGCAACCCCAGGCACGGTCAGGCACCTGAGGTCGAAAGATATCAATTACTTGGTGTATGTTACTGTTATAGAATCCATACGAATCTGCTTTGCGAGTTTCGCAACTACAAACTCTGATGAAGTACCGTCAAGAGTAACTGTCACCTTATCGCTTGCAACAGACATTGTAGCAGTTGTTCCAATAGAAGTCTTCAGATCATTTGCATAAGCACTGCTGTTGCAGTCGAACACGATCTCTGAGATCTCGCCGTCAACGGCAACTGTAATCTTGGAACCCTGGTAGAAACGAGCTGGATTAGCATAGTCAGCTACAGCATTAGTTGAAGAGGCCTTATCGTTAGTCACAGTAACTCCATTCTCCTGCCATACCTGCTGGTTGCTGTTAAATGTAGTTCTCTTGGCCTTGTCATCAAAAGTAAGAGTAGAGCTTTCTGGCTCAGATGGCTCAACAACCACAGCCTTCTCCATATAGAAGTCAGCAGTTGTGAGAGAGAAGTAGATGTCGTATGCACCTGCCTCACCTACGAACTTCATGTTGCCGCCGTTGTTGTAGGTAGTGTAAGTCTTGCCTACGTTGACGTCACACGCAGAACCGTAGCTGAGAGTCCAAGCCTTGTCGGCAGCGAACTTGAACTCATCATTCTTTGCAAGAGTCACGTTCTTTGCGACAGCCCAGTCACCGTTAACCTCGGTAACTACATAGTTTTCAGCCTTCCAGTCGTTGAATGAACCTACAACGCCCCACTCGTGATCCTTGAGACCAGCCACAACAACTATAGGCTTGCCACCGTCCTTAGCCTCAGCATACTCCTTGCCAGGAGTCATAAGAGCCACGCGCTTGTTGGTAAGGTCGAAGTATACGTCATACTTGCCGTACACCATAGGAGTGATGTTCTGGCTGTCGCCTCTTGTAATCACAGCATAGTAGTTGTCAGCCTTAACGCTACCAGCCACCTCGAAACCATAGTTCTTGGTGTCATCCCACGCGTTGTTTGCGCGGATCTTGAATGAACCTGAAGCAATCTCAACGTTGTAAGCCACGAAGAGGTTCTTGGTATGCCATGTGGTAACCATCTTGATGTCTGAGGTACCCCAGCTAGTAAGGTCACCTACAACACCCCACTCAGAAGCCTGAGCTACGAAAGGAACGAGTTCCACGAACTTAGCATCCCTACCCTGTGGAGTACCGTTGTAAGAAGAACGTACAGTCTGAACTGTGATGGTGTCACCTGGCTTTGCGCCAGACTCTGCCCAGTACTTCTTATCACCTGCAGGGCTGCAGAGACCGTAGATGAGGACCTCGCCTGTAGCATCCTTAAGGTAGAAGTTACCGTAAGTTGTGTTGGTCACTGAAGTGATCTGACCTGTAAGCTGGTAAACGACATCATTCTCGGCTGCTGCGAGGAACTCTGCCACAGTTGCAGGGATATAAAGAGGGTTGCCGTCAACAACATACTCACCCTCAAATACAGGATCGATGATGATGCTTACCTCACCGTCTGCTGTAAGGAGACCTCCCACGATGTTGGTGCGGTAGTTCCTGTGAACAGGCACGTTAGGTACGTCGTATGAAGTGAGAACAGTAGCGTCATTCTCTCTGATGGCGAATGAAACCTCTGCAAGCGCCGAAGATGCGCCGTCGACAGTACCGTCAGCCACGAGGATGTAGTTCATTGCAAGCCAGCCGTACTCGTCAGCGATAGCTACGGTAGGATTGTTCACCACCTTGTCCTTGTTGATGACGAGCTTCTCGACAGGAGCTACAGAGTGAGCGTATGCGAAGGTCACTTCCTCAGCTGCAGAAGCCGCACCTGTGAAAGTATTAAGAACTGTAGCTGCGTTCTTCACTGTCATTGTCGAGTAAAGATTATCGATCTCAAGACCAGCCTTCTGAGCTTCGATCAGGTCAGTGGTACCCACGTTGATCTGGGCGAAAGGGCGCTTGAGGGTGATGGTCTGGCTGAAGTCCTCGGTGATCTTGCCGGTAGGTACACCTGCAAAGAACGCGTCACGCTTCTCGTCCTGAGAATCAGCATCCTTGTAGCTGACACCGATGTTCTTCATATCGGTGAAGTCGTAGCACTTGGCATCCTTATTCTGAGCCCAGCATACGAATGTGTACTCCTTTCCGCGTACAAGCTTCACAGTAACGGTAGTCTGGAGGTCACCACCGAAAGTGATCTCCTCCTGTTCCTTTATCCAGTCTCCCTGACGAAGCTCAGGAAGCTCCGCTCCTGTCTCGTCGAACACGGCGAACACGAGATTGTCAGCGGTCATTCCGTCACCGATGACCTTTGTGCCCGGCTGGCCCGGAGCCTGTACTGTGAGTGTGGCTGTCACCACATCACCTTCCTGTCTGGCGGAGAAGTTCTCCTTCTGGCAGGATGCGGCGAAAAGCATTGAAGCGATCGCCGCTGCAGTCAATAGAATCTTTTTCATAAAAGAGTTGTTGAATATTGTTAGTTGTTATTTAATTCCCTCGACAAAGTCTGGAGTATTGAACTCATTGTCCACGACGATGGTGAATGTCACCTGGTCAGTGAAGAAGGAGCCGATGATGTTGGTACGGTAGTTCCTCTGGAAAGGCACGTTCGGAACATCGATGTCCACATTATTACCGTTGTATGAGAATGAGGCGTGGACATTGGCAAGTTCCTTTGCCTGCTCCGGAGCGAGAACGTAGTTCATAGACACGTAACCGTACTCGTCACCCTTCACGACGAGCTTCTCGGCAGGATCGAACTGGGCAGGCACGGCATTGAGCGTCAGCTGTGTCTGCGCATCTCCGCTGATGGTTCCGTTGAGAATGTCGTAGGTGTCTGCGAGGCCCTCGATCTTCACGAGCGACTCCATCTTGAGACCGAGTTCTGTAATCTGCGCAAAGTCGGATGCGCCGAAGTTGATCTGGGCGAAAGGACGGGTAAGGACAACCTTCTCTTCGAAAGTAGGCTGGTCAGGAACCGTGAACTTGTGAAGCTTGCTGAATGCGTCACGGGTCTCGTCGTTTGCCGCGCCTTTATAGTCCACGGTCACCTTGCCGGTCTCCGGGGTGAAAGTGTAAGGGGCGTCCGGAGCCTGGGCCCAGAAGACGATGGAATAGGTGTAGTTTCTGACAAGCTTCAGCTTCAGGGTCGCAGTCTTGCCGACCACCGGAACAACGGCTGTCTGGGCAAGGCTCTGCACATATCTGCCGTCCTGGCTGAACACCGCATAGTAGAGTTCGGTGGCGGTGGTTCCGTCACCGATCGCCTTGGTAGAAAGGTCCACAGGAAGGTCAATGCTGAATGTAGCCTCGGACGCATTACCGTCCTTCACGCCGTTCTCCTTCTGGCAGGATCCTGCAAGCAGCATTGTTGCCGCAAGGGTAAAAAGGATAAATTTCTTCATAGATTTTCAATTATAAAACCTGAGCGCCGTCGACAAAGACTTTTGTCTTTGCACCCTTCTTGTTATTCCAAAGTGAGTTGCCGCTTACGTTTCCGTTTGCGAAGCCGTTGGCCTGAGTGTCATTGATGTTGACGAGATACTCGCCTTTGATGAGTGAGCTGTCGATCTCGATCGCAGCCTTGCCCTCCACAGGAGCGGATGCATTGAGTTCGCAATCATTGAACGTCACCTCAGAACCGGCAGACGAGCCTTCTGCATATACGAGTACGGACTTTCCTGCGGAGTTGAATGTACATCCCTCGAATGTCACCTCCTTAGCACCGTAAGTCCACACATTGTAAGCATCTGCAGACTCCTGCTCGAAAGTACAGTCCTCGAAGACTACGGCATCACCATAAAGGAACGGCTGACCTATGATGGTGCAATCCTTATAATACTCCTGTGAAGTATGCTGGAAGCCCTTGTAGTTTGCATTGGAGAACCTGATGGTCACATTCTCGAATGATACAGCGCCATTCACGCCATAGACCTTGTTCTGAACATCGAGAACCACATTGTCCCCGACACCTATAAGCTTCAGGCCTGAAGGAACGTTTGTAAGTGAATATGTACCATCAGTGAGTGCGATTTCAAGTTCGCCATTCTTGATCGCTGCATTGAGGGCATCATTGTTTTCAACTATGTTGAGAACAATATCCGGGTCCTCAAACGCTGGGTCTACGATGATATCGAGGTGTGCATTGGAAGTGAAGAGGTCTCCCACGATGTTTGTCCTGTAATTTCTCTGGATCGGGACATATGTGATTTCGTGATGTACAGTACCTACTCCTTCAACCTCTATATCTGCAGTCACGTCCACTGTAGACTTCACATCCATCATACACATATAGTCCATTGTAACCCACGCGTATGAATTTCCACCTGTAACGAGGGATGCATCAGTTGCGAGGCCATTTGCCTCAAAAGTAACAGGAGCTGCAGCATCAGTACCCACACCGCTCACTGTATTGAATGTTGTAGCGAGTCCGTCAACAGTCACAGAAGTAGCACCTACAGTGATAGGTCCGAATGAAGAATCCATTTTTGACGCACCGAAGTTGAGCTGAGCGAAAGGACGCTTAAGGGTAATTGTCTCATTTACAGGACCGTCCACTGCAATAGCCTTCACAGCATAGAAAGCATCGAATTTGTCCTGGTTGCCCTGGCCGGCCATTACACCATAGTCGATCCGGACATTCTGAAGCGTATTCACGTCATAAGCACCACAGGCCTCGTTCTGAGCCCAGAAGATGAAGTTGTAGGTCTGGTCGACCACGAGCACGAGGTCGATTGTTGCCTTCTTATCGACAACCTCCGATGATGCCAGCGCATTATTGTCCACAGGATAAAGCTGCGTTGACCAGTCCTCGCTCCAGATTTCATAATAGACGATGTCAGCATTCTCGGCCTGCGCGATTGCCTTTGTGTCGAGAGCATCAGGCAATGCCACCGTAAAGCTGACCTTGACCTCGCCGGAAGCTGGAACTCCGTCCTTCTGGCAAGAGGCTGCTGCAAACAATCCAGCTACAGCTGCCGCGATCATAAAAATCCTTTTCATAAGTTTGTATAGTTGTTTTTTGTTTTCTTTACTGAATCTGTACAAGTTGTCCACCAGCGATGATGTCCGGGTCCTGGAATCTTTCATCGATCACGATCTTAAACACTGCATTTGTCGTGAGAAGGTCACCGATGATGCTTGTCCTGTAGTTCTCTTTTACCGGAACGTTGTCGATGGCAAGGTCAATATCGCCGTGAGTGGTATGAAAGGTCAGGTCTACCTTTACGTTGTCGGAGTCTCCCTTAACTATGAGGTAATTCATACCCAGCCAATAATACGTGCCGTCCTTCAATTCAAGCAGCTTCTCCTCGGCATCTGCCTCGCCGTTAGGAGTGACGTTTCTCTGGAAAAGGACATCCTGCTCACCTTCACCCTCTCCTGAAAGAGTGTTGAAGGTGTCGGCAAGACCATAGACCTTCATTGCCGACTGGCTGACCTTGAGAGGCTCGGAGAGATTCAGCGAAGGCACATCATAGGTTGTCGTGCCGACATTGAGCTGCGCAAACGGACGATTGAGAATGATGGTCTCTGCCAGTTCCGGTCCGTCTATATGAAATGTCTTGTGCGCAAAGAAGGCCGCACGGCTCTCGTCGTTAGCTGCTTCATCCTCATAGGTCTTGATGCGCACCCTACGGAGATCGGATACATCATAATGCTCCTTACCATCTTCCGGCTCAACTTGTGCCCAGAATATGAAGTTATATGTCTGGTCCACAATCACGGACAGGTCGACTGAGAACACTCCATCCTTGTCGTCATCCTTCACAGAACCCTCGGCAAGAGGCTTCGTCGCATTCTCCACATCCTCCGGATAGACTTCATAATAAAGGATGTCAATATTGGAAGCATCCGCAATAGCCTTGGTCTGATCTCCGGCCTGAAGGGTAAAGCTGATCTTTGCATCGCGTTCTTCGACGACGGCCGGTTCCTTCTGGCACGAGCCTGAGGATACCATAAGAGCCGCCATCGCAGCAAAGCTGATAAACTTTCTAATCATCTTCATCGTTGTTTTTCTTTTTATCTGGTGACCCACGGCGCGGTCAGGCGCCGAGGGCCAATAACATTACGGTTCAGGAACGATCTCTGTCACCTCACCTGTATATGTGAATGTGTCAGCATAAACGTTTCCCGGCTTCTTGAGGTCATAAGCGATGGTGTTGCAGTTTGTGTTGCCGCCTACGTTGAAAGTGATGTTCTTCGTAACGTAGTTGTTTGTCTTGATGGTAACACCGTTCACCACATTGTCAGATGTGTTTCCTGTGAAGGTAACATAACCTGGAGTCTCGCCTATTCCGAGGATCTGGAGACAAGGGTTTACAAGGCTGGTGAAAGTACATCCGGTCACCTCTACATTTGCACGTGCACGGATCGCACGGTCGCCATCGAACGAGCAGTTCTTCACTGTAAGCTTCTCAGGCACCTGAGCACTTCCTGTATTTGCATAGTAATAGATCGCACCCTCACTATCTGTCATTCCCTCGAATGTACAGTCCTCTACAGTCAGATCAGCGCAATACATCGGGATGACATAAGCACCGGCCTTGTTCACAAGTGAATTAGCTGTAGCCCCAGCTGTATTGGCAGAAACCATAAACTTGAGGCCCTTGAGGGTTACGTTTCCATATGCGACACCGAGCTTTCCGGATACAGTTGCCTGACCTTCGTTAGCAGCTTCGATGGTAACATCGTATGACTTGTCCATAAGGAACACACCTTCATATACACCGTCAGCGAGATAGATTGTCTTGCCGGCCTCTACATTTTTCAGAGCATACTCAAACTCAGCTGCAGAGCGAGCGAGATATGAACCGTCGTCAAGCTTTACAGACTCGTCGGTGACAACGATGTCAGACTGGTCGAAAGCAGGCTCCACGATGATGTTCAGGACAGCGTCGATCGAGAAGAGGTCACCAACGATGTTTGTACGATGGTTCTTCTTCAATGGAACGTTGGTCACGCTGCGTACTACATTGTCATCAAGTCCTTCGACTCCAAATGCAGCATCCACGTCAACAAGAGACTGGTCGTTCATCATAAGCATATAGTCCATTGTAACCCAGGTGTAGGACTTTCCACCTGTAACGAGAGCCTCGTCGGTTGCAAGACCGGTCGCAGCAAACGTTGCTGTTGCAGCATTTCCGTCCACCTGACCTACTCCCTCGATAGTGTTGAATACAGTAGCAAGGTTTGTTACAGTAACTGTTGTTCCTGTAACCACTACAGGACCCAGGTCAGTCGCCATCACGTCAGCACCGAAGTTGAGCTGAGCAAAAGGACGATAGAGCTTGATAGTCTCATTGACCGGTCCGGTAACCTTGATCTGCTTTGTTGCATAGAATGCGTCGAACTTGTCCTGGTTGCCTTCTGCACCGATCACGTCATAGTTCACCTTTACGTTCTTGAGTTCATTCACTTCATATGCGTTATGTGAATCATTCTGAGCCCAGAAGATGAAGTTGTAGGTCTGGTTGGCCACAAGCTTCATCTCGATCTGCGCCTGTCTGCCTGAGACCGGCTTGGAAGCAAGAGCACTTGCATCCACAGGATAAAGCTGTCTTGACCAGTCAGAGTTCCAGATCTCGTAGTACACGATGTTGGTAGCCTCTGCCTGGGACATAGCCTTTGTCTCCACGGTGTTCGGAAGTTCCAACGCGAAAGTCACTGTAGCCTCACCCTCAGAAACAGGCTCGACAGCCTCTTTCTGGCATGATCCTGCGAGCATCATGGCTGCAATCGCAGAAGCATAGAGTAAAAACTTTTTCATGGTTAATATAGTTATTGGATTATATTATTACTTCAATACAGGAAGGCTGCCTGCAGTCCATGTCCACTTGTACGGACAGTATGTAGGATCCTCCGGTACACGGTCAGTGTTGTACACGTCGATGGCGGCGTTCATCGCGTCGATGTCGGCCTGGGTGATTGAAGCCGCAGAATCGAATGCGAAGCATGATGTGTACGTGCCCTCATTGAGCGGAGTCTGAGATGCCTTGGTCTTGAGGCCCCACGAGCCGTAATGGCTCTCGGCTCTTGCGCAAGATCCCACAAGGACATTCTGGTAGTCGGCTGTCGGTGCAGTAGACCAGCAGGCTACCATATAGCTCTCTGAATTAATATGGCCTGAACCCTCAAAACTCTGGCCCATAATGCCTCCAACTGACTTTCCTGAACAAATTACAGTACCCTCATTATGGCAGGCGATCATCCAACCGTCCAGATTGTTCTGGTAGTCTCTCGACTCTCCGGTGAGACCTCCCACGCAGCTTGTACCTGTGACGGTCGCCGCATTGTAGCACTTCTTCATAATGCTTCCGTAGTTGCGGCCTGAAATACCACCGACATAATCTAATCCTGTAACTGTAGATGTGGCATCCACAGAGCAGTCCTCGATCACACAGGTCTCGTCGTCAGCCCTGCCTCGTGTGATGTCATAGCTAGTGATGGCACCGGCATATGTGCTCTCACCAAATACGTGAACATCTGTAAGGTGGCAGTTACGAACAACGACACCGTCACCCATCCAGGCAACGAGGGCAGCTGTGTAAGATGATGTGCTGTATACTACAGCATCAGAAAGATTGAGGTTCTCCACTACGGTTCCGCCGCACTCTGCATATCCAATGAATCCGGTTACAGGAGTTGTGCCGACCATACGAAGACCGCTGATTGTATGTCCCTTACCGTTGATCTTTCCGTAGAACCAGCTGCTGGTGTCGTAATCTCCGATTGCCACCCAGTTATTTCCGCTTGGGATGCCGTTATCAACGGTAACCGGAGTCGTAGTGTACACATAAGTCTGGTTTGTATGATCGACTGCGATCTCATACTGAGGAAGAGCGATGTCATCGCGAAGCTCAAGCTCCAGAGTCTTATCTACGTAGTTGACCATATAGGCATACTTGAGGAGTTCGTCGACTGTCTGAGCCTTGTAAAGTTTTTCATTTACTGGCTTATATGGATCCTCAACGAAGTCAGGAACCTCGAACCTCTCGTCAACAACGATGTTGAATGTGGCTCCAGTTGTGAGGAAGTCACCGAGGATGTTTGTGCGGTAGTTCTCCTTCACAGGGACGTTATCGATAGAGTGCTCTACCACGCCCATATTCGTGTTCAGGACCACGTCCACGTCGATGGCGTCAGAGTCACCCTCCACGATAAGGTAGTTCATTCCGATCCAGTAATAAGGCTCCTCATTAACTGTAAGGAGTTTCTGGGTCTTGTCAGCCTCACCGTTTGGAGTAGCTGCAGCCTTGAAGGTCACCTCTCCAGAGAAGTTCTCAGTCACGCCCACTCCGTCAAGTGTGTTGAACACGTTTGCGATAGAAGTTACAGTCATCTCAGTGCTGTTTACAGCCACCTGACCACCGTTCACGAGGTTCAAGTCAGTAGTGTAAGTGGTGGTACCGAGGTTGATCTGAGCGAACGGACGGTAAAGTTTCACCTCCTCGTTAACGTTCACGCCGTTCTCTGTATGGAAGTCGTGTACCGCGAAGAATGCAGCACGGCTCTCGTCGTTTGCGTTCTCGTCACCATAGGTCTTGATCTTCACCGAGCGCAGATCCTGAGTGTCATAATGGGTCACACCATGCTCTGTCTCAGCCCAGAACACGATGTTGTAGTCCTGGTCTGCAACGAGGCGGAGCTCGACAGTGAATTTCTTGTCACCGTCTGTGTCTGTAACTGTACCCTCTCCATAAGGAGCAGTTGCTGTCCTGATGTCAGAGCCGTAAAGTTCCCAATGGAGCACAGTGATGTTCGAAGCATCAGCGATGGCCTTTGTAGCCACATCGCCTGCAGACACCTCAAACTTCACGACAGTGTCGCCCTCAAGAAACTCGACCTCCTTCTGACATGATCCAGCAGCAAGCATTGCTACGACTGCTGAAGCGAAAAGAAAAATCTTTTTCATACGTTTGTTGTTTAGTAAATAAATAATTGTTTGTTGTTGTTTTGCACCCCGCAGCGCGGTCAGGCGCTGTGGGGCGGAAATATGGATTAGTTCTCCTTCTCAAAAGCAAAACCAGGCATATCTGTGTCGTAAGTACAAGAAGCATCCATAATGTTGTTCTTGTGATAGCGATACTTCAGACCATCTGTGTTACCATTGATTGTAAAGTCAGCATAGATTGTTGCTGAATTGCCCTTCTTAGAAATGTTGATTCCCTCGAACTCACCCTTGTCGTTGGTTCCTTTCACTATGTTACCTGTATAAACAACAGTCTGTCTATCACCATTGTTTTCAAAAATACGTACTGAGTAATGATACTGGTCAACGAAAGTACATCCGGTCACAGTAATTGAGTCACCGTTGTTTGCGATAGGACGAATCTTGTTGCAATTGAAAGTACATCCCTCGAATACAGGAGTATTGTGAGCATAACCGTAGAATCCGTAAACTGTAGGACCAGTGAGGTTCATTATGCAATCTACAAACTTGATGTCAGCGTTGCTATATGCACCTACAAGCGGATACTGGCTGTTGATGCTCGCATAGTACTGAGAGTTTGTAGGATTTGGATGCTGTACACCTGCTGGGTTAGTAAGGGTAATGCCCTTAAGAGTAACGTTACAATTGTCAGCCCAAACCATACCCTCGATTACTGGATCAGCACCATCGGCAGCCTCGATAGTCATTGTCTTACCAGTGAGGTCGAAATGACCGGCGTAAGTTCCCGGCATAAGAAATACCTTAGAAGCGTTTGCTGCAAGTGCGTCATTAAGACCGTCTACGCTATAAACAATTGTATTTCCATTCTTATCTTCATATATATCCTCACCTGCAATCTCTACAGCCCAATTGTCACCACTCTTCTTGGCAATATATCCCATTGCTACCCACTTAGATGGATCAAAGCCGAATGTACCGCCTGTGATGATTACCTTGCCGTCACCGAGGATACCTGCTGTGTAACCAGAGCGTGTCGAAGCCTTTCCGAATGTACCACCCTTCACATATACGGTTGCACCTGCACCTGCATAGATGTAAGCGCGCTTGTTTGTAGGCTTGTTGAAAGAGAATGTACCATCATTAACAGTAACAACAGTTCCATTACCTACTGCGTAGATATTGTATCTCGGGCTTGTGTTAGCTGTATTTACAGCGATAGTACCGCCGTTGATTACTGCCTGAGCTCCCTCATTAACACCTACACCACCACCGAGGGAAGTGAGGTTTGCGTCAAGAACGAGTGAAGCGTCAGAACCCCTTACAATGAATCCATAGTCACTATCAGAACCGGCTGTGATTGTATTACCCTGGCCGTTGATAATAACCTCACCCTCTCTGATCTGGACTGGTTTCTCATATACTGTCACATCCTCAGTAAGGTCGTACTCACCTGCGCCAAGAATTACGAATGCGCCTGGAGTCACAGTGTTAAGTTCCTCTACAGCGTTAACAATGTGGCGGAGTTCTACACCAGTTGCTGTATTAGGCTCTACAGTAGCCTGCGCATGCACGTAACCTACGACAGCGCCGAGGTCTGCATCCTTGTTCTCCTTATATTCTGCAGTCTGATCAGCAGTGACCATAGAATTCTCAACTGTATTTCCTGTTACGACAGCCCCCTGGTTTGCAGAACCTACAATGCTACCGACCTTGCGGTAAGCTGTAATATCAGCATCCGTTACAGTACAATCCTTTGCCCAAGCAGAACCACCGTCAGCTCCGAGGAAACCTACGATACCACCGACGTTGTTCGCATCATTCTTATTGTAAGGAGTTGAAACCACTACAGCGTTCTCAACGTGGCAGTTGTCAATCTTTGCACAAACACCGTGTGCTACGACTACAGCGGCACTTGCGTGACCCTGTACTCTTGCATTGACAACCTTGACATTCTTGACATATCCAGACTGTACGCGTCCGAAGAGACCTGCAGGATCTGTACCCTCAGTAGTCACATTGAGATCGAAGATAGTATTATCCTGACCGTCAAAAGTTCCCTCGAATTTTTTGTCGCCTGCTCCGATTGGAGTCCACATACTGTTGTCGAGGTAGATATCGTTCATAAGCTGCACAGTCTTTCCACCGAACTTATCTCCACCGTTCACAGCCTGAGCAAACCAAGCGAGCTCAGCCGGCTCTGTGATGAAGTATGTCTTTGTTGCATCATCGTAAGCAGGCTCCTTGACTTCCTTACCGTCCCAAAGGATAAGGTTGTTGTCACCCTCGAATCTCTCGTCGACGATGATCTCGAACTTAGACTCCTTGGTGAGGAGGTTACCGATCACGTTTGTGCGGAAGTTCTTCTTCACTGGCACTGAAACCACTGAATTCTCGATAGAACCCTTGTCAGTCTTGATGCCGTATGTGAGGTTCACATTGTACTCGTCTACTGGCACAAAGAAGTAGTTCATCGAAACATAGTGATAAGCCTTTCCGTTCACATTGAGAAGGTCACCATTCTCGCCCTCGCCGATTCCCTGCACTGCAGGAGTGTTCTCGAGTGTGAAGGTGAATGTCTCGTTTGTCTCTTCCGCCTTACCCTGAGTACCTTCGAGCACTGGCTGAGCGTATGGATAGAATGTGCTTGTAAGACCCTCTACGGTTACAGTCGACTTCTCGATGTCGATTGTATAACCGGTTGTCTCACCAGTCTGTTTCGGAGTAAGACTCTCGAGAGTTGTAAGGAGGTTGAGCTGTGCGAAAGGACGCTTGAGAGTAACCACGTGGTCCTTGTGCTCGTAAGTCTCGAAAGAGTACCAAGCGAAGAACGCCGCACGAGCCTCCTCGTTACCGATGATGTTGTTCTCAGCATCCTTCTTCATCGAAATCGCGCGAAGGTCACCGAGCTCGTAATAGTCGTTCTGACCATTGTCGTCCTGACTTACCTGAGCCCAGAAGATCACGGTATACTTCTGGTCCTGGAGAAGGTTGAAATTAATGTTGGCCTTCTTGCCAGACATTTCAACGAAACCCTGTGCAAGCGGTCTCTCTGTAGGGACCTCGATAGCGTGAGTCTCGTCTGAATTGGTCTTGTACACTGCATAGTGCACAACATCCACGTTCTGTCCGTCAGCGATTGTCTTTGTAGCGATCGCGCCCGGTGCCTCGACAGTGAACTTCACTGCGCCGGCCATCTGCTGAGGCTCCAGATTCTCTCTCTGACAAGAAGCAGCGAGGAACAGACCTGCAAGAGCAGATGCGAAAAGCATAATCTTTTTCATTTGCTTTGTGTTTAAGTTAATAAATAGTTGTAGTAGTAGTTTGCACCCCGCAGCACGGTCAGGCGCTGTGGGACTGTTTCGTCATTCCCGACCAGCCTCAGTCTTTTCGAGCTTGTCGGCCCTGTCATTTCGAGCTTGGCAGCCCTGTCATTTCGAGCTTGGCAGCCCTGTCATTTCGAGCTTGTCGAGAAATCTCCAACATTCTGGAAACAAAAGTTCCGCCACAACGGCCTGGGCCGCGGGCGGAACGAAAAAGAAAGATAAGCTATGTGTAATTAAGGTTTTACTGCCATAAGGTCATAATACATCAGAGTAGTCTCAGATTCTGACCTTGAACTGCTTATTACTACAAATCCATTCTTTTCATAAAATGGAATCGCCTCATCGTAAGCATCTACAGTCACAAATCTACACCCGGAAAAACGCCTTAATGAAGTCAAAATCTTTACAAAATCCAATAAAACTGAGCCATAACCTTTCCCTGAAAGTTTTGCTGCACTGCAAGTCTTCCAATTTTTATAGCAGGATATGACTTCAAACGTTTTGAGTTGACAAAATGCTTTCTCCGAAACCTGTTGAATGCTGTCTTGCAATCGAATGAATCAATATCTAAACTATCGTTGAGTATCGTAACATATGCGATGAGAAGTTCCCCATCTTTTAATAAATAACTTTCTGAGAGTAAATGTCTATGATAATTCCCAGCATCGTTTATGATGAAATCATTCAAATCCTCATCCCCACATTCAAACTCGACTACTTCAGAATTGTCGAGTACTTGCTCCATAACCATACCTCAGTCATATTTACCATTTACACTCCGGAAGATCAAATACAGCAATACTACGAATATACTCATAGTTGCGCTTCATACGCTCTCTTTCCTCATCAGAGATAGGCTTGACGTTATCCATCAATTCATACAATCTCTCAGCCTCTTCAGCATTAAGCATCCGTGTCGGCTCAATCGGTCTTGCCATAACAATCAATTTAAGTTAAACATCCTCATCCCTCATCTGCAGGCGAGCTCGCTCCCACACCAGGAATGTCCGACACAAAAGTATGAAAGACAAAAGATTCAGTCAATCCTCTGGCATAAGTTTTTTCTCCTTTTCGGGTAAACTTTTTCTCTTTTTTATGTCTTTTTAACTTTTTTTATGTACTTCACAGCACATTCTTTCCTTTTCGTTTCCAGTATGTCAAAGAACTTTTTGCCTTTCGGCATTGGCACCCCTCAGCGCGGTCAGGCGCTGAGGGGCTAAGTTATATTACAAAGTGTAAGTTGCGCGTGCGAAGTAGTTGTCTCTAAGCGGAGCTGACTTATTAATGCAGTCGAATGCACTGTACAGTACATCAGAATAGCCTAAATCATTGAATATCTTGAAGAACACTCTATTCGCAAAGTAGTCGTTTCCATTAGCATCGGCTTCTCCTGCTGGGACTTCAGTTGATGACATATAAAGAGCATAATATACGCTGCCATTCTTTATATACAGTTCATCGCCTTCCCAGAAGAGAGCGTTGTCATTGCTGTTCACCTCCAATGCATCATTCAATTCAAAACGAGCGTCATAGATAGCATTCAGATCTTCCATAGATGCAAGAGCCCAACCTTCGCCAAGACCAGCCGCCCAATCTATTGCGTTCTGCCAAGTCTTTCCCTGAAGATTAAGTTCCTGTACTGACACGAGCTTAGCGCCATCCTCAATAGAATATATGATACCCTTAACACCGTTGGTTTCGAGGATCTGACCTACATAGTAACCCTTGTCCCATGTTGCACCGATTACGCGAGTTGCACCTGTAACATTGTTGTATGAAACATTAGTAAGAGTAGAGTTGCCACCATCTGCACCTGCAATGATACCTGTTCTGGCATCCTCGCAAACAAGAGTTACATTCTCTACTGTAGCACCATTAAGGGCCTGCTGTGAAATGATACCTGAAATACCACCTACACTCTTAGCTGCCTTGATTGTCAAACCAGATGCAGAGAAGTTTAAGTAGTTTGCTTTCAATCCACCATTCATCTGAATGTCTGAAATTACGCCGCCGACGGTGATATTACCTTCGATTGATGAGCCTTCGTTACCAGCAACAGTGATATCCTTAGCATCAACACATCTTCTAGTGTAAGCAAGAGCACCTGCAGTATAGTCACCACCCTTGATGCTGATATCACCCTTTACAGTAACATTCTCAACTATAGTGTAATATGGATAAGCAATAGCTGCCGCTGCAATATAACCCTTGGTATCGATTGTTACATTCTCGATAACGAGGTTCTTGATATAATTCTGCTGAGTTGGCGATGTTCCTTCAGTAACACCAAAAAGACCGGCATATACATAGCTGTCAGAGTCAAGTGGCAAAGTAGTCATCTTGAGGTTCTTAATAGCATAGCCATTACCGTCGAAGTTACCCATAAAGCCGTGATCCTTTACTGCTGATCCGATAGGAATCCACTCTACATTATTGAGGTCAATATCAGCGCCAAGCTTAATAGTCTTGCCTTCGTAGTAATTCTCACCAGCGTTTACCTTATCTGCGATTTTCTTGAGAGCATTTGCTGAATAGACAGTAATTACCTCACCTTCTGTAATCATTGAAGTCTCGACTGTCCAAACACCGTTTGAGTTTACGACCTCGTATTTGTCAGGAACGTTTGATGTAAGAACTGTGTAGTCTCCTTGAAGAGCAGCGTCTGCGATAGAAACCTCAACCGGCCACTCTGTTGAACCTGCAGTCACTGTGAGGTACACATCACCATAAAGTTCAGCACCAGCCTCTACAACGAGTTTACCGGTGTTTGCATTCTTACTTGGATCCTGCATCCAGATCGACTTGTTGGCAGGACCATAGATCTTAGAACCAGCCTTTACATAAAGCTCGTTTGTAGCCTCGATACCGTTAAGGAACTGACGGATAGCACGATAAGTTGACTTCACAGTTGCGCCCTCAATGGTAGCGATAGCAGAAGTTCCCTTGCCATTTGTAAGGTTGTCGATACCGTAAGCCATGTCTGTACCACCAAGGTGCTCGATAACGACATTACCATTCACCAAGAGATTTCCACCAGGATTGTTAGAGATTACTGAAGAGTAAGCATTCCAACCTCTATTCTCCTTTGCAATAAGAGCAATTCTTGATGGGTTTGAAGAGCTGTTGGTAATAGTAAGATTACCTCTATTATTGATAAGGCCGAAACTTGCAGTTCCCTCGTCTACACCTGTAAGTGCATAACCGTTGAGATCGAGTGTGAACTCTTTACCGGCAGGGATTGTAATAGACTGAGGAGCTTCGGAACCAGATTTTGTGAGTTCTGCAAAAAGGTCATTGAGGTTAATGTCACCTTCAAGCTTGATGTTAGTGCTCTCACCTTCGGCTGTTGTAGCTTCAACAATAGCCTCTACAAGCTCTGCTGCTGTGGAAACAGTAACTACTTCAACAACCTCAGCTGGATCGTTGAAAGATGCATCCACGATGATCTCATAGTCAGTCTTGCTTGTAAGGAGGTTACCAACGATGTTGGTGCGGTGGTTCTCCTTGAGTGGAACGTCTGAGATAATGTTGTTAACAACAGCCTCAGACTGATCGTTGAGCTTTGTCTTGATGTTGTACTCGAGAGTGATGTTGTCACCTGCGAACATATAGTTCATACCAGCATACTGATATTCCTGGTTGTTTACATTGATAGTCGCTGGATCAGATGGTACAGCAGCCATATCAAATTCGACTTTCTTATATGAAGTTACATCCTCCACACCATTAACTACATTGAATACTGTAGGAACGTTGCTTACAATCACCTCAGACTCCTCCATAACGACTCTGTAAGCTGTCGATGTGTTGAGTGTGCAGAGGTTGAGCTGAGCGAAAGGACGTCTGAGGATAACCTGAGCTGAAGCTGAAGATTCATCTACCTTTACGTGTCTTCCATCCTTAACGTAAGCTACACCATAGAATGCAGCGAGGCTCTCGTCGTTAGCCTTGAGTGCATCGAGATCCTTATAACCCACGGCTGTAAGCTCACGTGTGTCATAAGTGTGTGCAACCTGTGCCCAGAAGAGGACTGTGAACTTCTGGTCGTTTACAAGGTCAAGAGTGAGCTCTGCCTTGTTTACAGTGCCATCAGAAACCATCGGAGCGACAGCCTGATAGAGTTTCTGTGCGCCAGTCTCGAGGTTACCAAGGGTAGGAGTAAGCCATACCTCGTAAACGAGCTGATCCACATTCTGACCGTCAGCGATAGCCTTGGTCTGCATTGCGGCAGGGGCCTCGATTGTGAAAGTCACCTGCTGTCCTGCCTGCTGAGGCTCAAGATTCTCCTGCTGACAAGAAGCAGCGAAGAACAAACCTGCAAGAGCAGAAGCAAAAAGAAGAATTCTTTTCATACGCTTTTGTTTTTAGTTAATAAATTGTTGTTAGTATTTGTTTTTCATTAGTTTTCGTTGCACCCCGCAGCGCGGTCAGGCGCTGTGGGGTTATGTATTATTACAATGTGTAAGTTGCGCGGCTATATTCTACTGGGAACATAGTGAAGCTTGACATTTCTGTTGCTTGATCATTGAAATAAAGGTAATGAGCCTTACTTGAGTTTCCGTCAACAAGTGTAGAAGACCAGTAAGCGGCATATGAGCCATCCTCTTCTTTGTCATCTTCCTCGAAAAGAGCATTGCTAGTATTGTCAGCAGCCAAAATCAAGTTCAACTCATTTCTCACACTATAGATAGCCTTCAAATCATCAAGTGATGCCAAACTCCATCCTTCACCAAGGTCTTTTGCCCATTTTATGGCTTCGTCCCATAACATTTCGCCACCTTGCTCTACAGAAACAGCTTTTACACCATTCTCGATAGAGTAAACAATAGCCTTAACACCGGCTACTTCGAGAATCTGACCGAAGTAGTATCCACCCTTGTAGGTGCCACCAATTAAACGAGTTGCACCTTGGACATTTTCGTATGAAACATTTTTGAGAATTGGATTGCTGTCACCAGCACCAGAAATAATACCGATTCTGTTATCGTTAACTTTAGAAGCAAGAGTTACATTCTCTACAATTGCTCCATCAAGAGTCTGGCCACCAATGATACCTGAAATACCACCTACACACTTATTAGCTTTGATTGTCAAACCAGATGCCTTAAAGTTAGAATAATCAGCGGTCAATCCACCATTCATCTGAATGTCTGAAATCACACCACCGACTGTGCTGTTTCCTTCGATCAACGAGCCTACTTTACCAGCAACAGTGATATCCTTAGCATCAACACATCTTCTAGTGTAAGCAAGAGCACCTGCAGTATAGTCACCGCCCTTGATGCTGATGTCACCCTTTACAGTAACATTCTCAACTATAGTGTAATATGGATAAGCAATAGCTGCCGCTGCGATATGACCTGCAGTCTCGATAGTTACATTCTCGATAATGAGGTTCTTAATGTAATTCTGCTGAGTTGTCGATTTACCCTCTGTAAGGCCAAAGAGACCAGCATATACATAGCCATCAGAGTCAAGAGGTAACTGAGTCATCTTGAGGTTCTTGATAGCATAGCCATTACCATCGAAGTTACCCATAAAGCCGTGGTCCATTACCATAGATCCGATAGGAATCCACTCCTGGTTCTTGAGGTCGATGTCAGCACCAAGTTTAATAGTCTTTCCTTCAAAGTAATCAGCACCAGCATTTACCTTATCTGCGAATACCTTGAGGTTTGCAGCTGAAGCGATAGTGTATTCTCCGTTTACATAATAAAGACCTGTTTCAGCGGCCTTGTCGTATACCTGAACATACTCAACGCCATTGATGCTTACTTTGCTGCCTGCACAACCATTTAAAGTATATCCACGACCTACATATCCTGCATAATCAAATGCCTCAGGAGAGTTACCATCCTTATCAATACTTGTAAGAGTTCCACGGTAAGAGCAATTTGTGAGTGTAAGAACACCTGTTTTGCTTTCAGACCAACATCCAGCGATACCACCTACGCGGTATGGATAGTTTGCCGAGTAGCTTGACAACTGAGTGCGAGAAGCATCAAGAACAATATCTCCAGCAGATGAACAATTATCGAATGTAGAACCGTGCCTTACGATACCTGCGATTCCACCTGCTCCAAATGTCACTGCATAAACGTCAATATCAGTATGAACATTTTCATATGTTGCGACATTCTGAATCTGTCCAGAGACACCAGCGGTTGAGCAGTAACCCTTGATGTAACTACCCTCTGTACCGTTTACTGATACATTGTTAAATGTTATAGTACTGCTGCTGCGACCACCGATGATACCACCGATACGCTGTCCCTGAGCTGCGCGAGTCTCACCCTCGATTTTGACAAGACCTTTAACGTGAACGTTATCGAAAATTATTTTGCCAGCCTGCGCATCATAACCTGCGACAGCACCCATATGGCCACCAACGATATAATTTTTCTTACCCTCTGCTCCTGATGTGTTAGCAGGATCATTCTCGCTTTCTACAGCCTTTACAAAAACATTTTCGAAAGTTATATCCTTAATAGTCGCATTATGTACTGCACCGAAGAAACCTACACCACCCTGATCCTTGACGTCAATGTAGAGGTTCTTTATTGTATGTCCATTACCATCGAAAGTACCTGTGAAGTAGTTCTCGTTACCAGCTTCTTCATTAGGATTGAATCCGATAGGAGTCCAAGGATGATTTCCAAGGTCGATATCAGCGGCAAGCTTGAAGTCGTACTCTGAAATGGTAGCTGAACGTGTAAGAGTACCGTTTACTGCCTGAGCAAGCCAAGCAAGGTCAGATGCCTCGTCGATAATATATGTAGGCTCTCCTTCTGCATTATTCTCAACAATCGGCTGTGTGAGAGTTTCACCGTCCCAAATAGAATACACCTCAGCAGGGGTATACCATTCATCCTCAAGTGTGATAGTGTATTCATTCTTGGAAGTGATAAGATTACCAATAATATTTGTGCGGTAGTTAGGCTTTACTGGAACGTTAAGAATCTCATTGTCGATGTCACCTTCTGATGTGTAGATTACATATGATACAGTTACGTCCGAAGTACCAAGTTCTGGTGCGAAACCAATGTAATTCATTGCAACATAAGTGTAATCAACGTCATTGACCTTAAATTCATAGTCAGGAACTTCACTCTTAGTATACTCATACTCAGTTGCAGTAAGGCCAAAGGCTGAGAGGGTTGCAATGTTGTAAGAAGTTGCAAGACCTGTAACCTTTACTGATGAGCCTTTGAGACTTACATTCGTATTACTAATACCAGTACCAGCCTGTGACACGAATACAAGACTCTCAGGAGTTGTAGCAATATTGAGCTGAGAAACCGGACGAACGAGAGTCACCTTACCGTTCTTGTCAGAAACGCAGTCTCTTACAAAGTCACGACCTACGAATGCCTGTGCTTCGACATTGTTTGCTACGTCAGGTGACTGAATAGAAACAGCTGTAAGATCTTTAACATCATAAACGTTGTTTCCAGCAACCTGAGCCCAGAAAAGGACAGTGAAGTTCTGGTCATTTACAAACTCAAGTTCTATGGTAGCAATACCATCCTTGATTTCTGCTGTCTTGTGGTAAAGAAAGTTATCTTCTGTAGTGAAGTTTGTAACAGCTTCATCCTTAGTACGATAAACCTCGTACACGAGCTCATTGACAGCAGTAATGTCGTCACCAAGAGCCTTGGTGGCTACTGCATCCGCAACTTGAATTGTGTAGGTTACGGTGTTTCCCTGCTGTACAGGCTCGAGATTCTCTCTCTGGCAAGAGCCAGCGAGGAAAAGGCCTGCGATTGCAGAAGCGAAAAGAAAAATCTTTTTCATGTGAGTAAAAATTAGTTAATAAATATTGTAATTAGTGGATAATCAAATTTGTCCGCTTATTGGCTACGACTGGTACTGCTGAGGCGGATGCTGTCTTGACTTTTGTCCCTGAATCATTGAAGAGGCTGAGGGCGGCATCCACTTTCTGTTCACCGTTTCTGGATGCGAAGCAATAGACTGTTCCTATCTTTCTTTCCTCATAAGGGATTGTCGATTTTGCGTATGGGATCAATGAGGCTGCTGAAAGTGTTCCATCCCATAGACTCATTCCCACCGGTGCGCCTGATATTTCGATCTGACTCTTGAACGACGAGTCTATGCCGAGGCTGTTCCACGCTTCTTCCGAGAGCTCGAAATTCACCTGTGCGACGATTCTGTTCAAGGTAATATTTGTATTCTGTACTCCCTGAAAGTCAACGACTTCATCGAGTCCGTAGAAGAGATCGAGATTGTCGGAGTTGGCCTGGGCTGATGCCGGCATTGAGACTGTCTTTGCCTCCGGGTCTACAGTGTATGCGGGAGTCTCGCCCTCGTAATACATCGCGAGGAAGACGACCTTGTAGTCCTGGTCCCTGACCATAGTGACGGGGCATATCGCCTTGCGGTCGGCGTCGATCTTGGCTGGTTCATACGCTTTCGCCAGCGATCCGTCTGCACGGTAGAGGGCGTACCAGACGTAGTTCGCCGTCTTGCCGTCGCCGAGTGCCTTGGTAGGGGTGTCGACTGTGACCCCGTACTGGACGGTCACGGTTTCCTCGTTGTGCTCAGGCTGTGCTTCCTTGACGCAGGAGAGTGCGAGCAGGGAGGCAAGGGCAAGAGCTATATGTGTGAATGTTTTCATTCTTTATATTATATATAGGTGTATAGATTTCTCGTCAGGCTCGAAATGACAGTGGGTCAGGCTCGAAATGACAATGGGTCAGGCTCGAAATGACAGTGTCGTTGTCCTAATATACCGGTACGATGAATTCGCCTTCGAAGTCTGGGTTCAGGGTGATACCACCGCTGGACTCCTGCATCAGGAATCGTCCTTCGATGACGGTGTACTGGCTTCTGTTGAGCGGTACGCGCACCTGAGGGTGTGAGGCGAGGACGGTGCCGTCCTTGTCGCGAAGCTCGATACCCATAATGACGTTGGTCTGGGTCGCTGTCTCAGGGTTTGCGAGTACGTAGTCGAATCCCATTATCGCAGTGTGCTCGTCTACCTGGGTGAGCTTTGATGAGAACCTCACGTTCACCTCGGAGTCGTTCGCACGGTCGGTCACCATACTGTAGGAGCTCGGCATAAATCCGGTGTATGCGATCACGAGGGTGTAGTCATCGATATTGAACTCAGGGGCCTTGGTGTCGCCTTTCTGTTCAGCCTCTTCTGCCTTGGTCCTCAGGACCTTGGTAGTGAAGTCCTCAAGGTCGTTGGTGACGAAGATGTACTTACCTAGCGGGCGGGACATCTGGATGGTGCCGCTTGTAGGCTCTATTTCGGATCCGTAACGGATTACATCCACGGCCAGCTTTCCGGAGAAGGCGTCACGCCAGTCGTCGTTTCCTCGGTGACCGTCCTTGTGGTTGATCTTGATTCCTTCCTTCCAGTTAGAGGTCAGGTAGTAGAGGTCGGCCTGGCTTCCGTTCTCGACGAAGTCTGTCCAGACTCTGAACTCATAATCTCCCTCATCGATGGAGAGGGTGACGGTGTAGTCATCGAGCTGAGAGGCATCGTCCTCGGTGAAGACCCATCTCCTCATCGGGTCACGGCTGTAGTCACCGTTTCCAAGACGCGGATATGCCTCGATTATGTATCTTATGTCGTACTGGTCGTAATCGGAGAAGTCCTGCTCGAAATACGGAAATTCAGATGCAGGGGCAGCTGACTTGGTCTCTTCCGGGAAGTATACCGTCTTATAATAAGGAAGCGGCGTGTCAAATGTGAGCGTGAGAACTACGTCTGCAGGCACGCTTACAGGGAATTCGTGGATGCAGGAGCTCAAAACGGCGAACGCTGCGAAAGCGAGTGCAAAAATCTTCTTCATTACTTCTTACCTCCTTTCTGCTTTACGTCGAACTTATAGGTGAAGGAGATGGACGCGTTGTCGATGCCGTACCATATCTTCCTGACACCTTTCTTGTAATACGGACCATTGGCTTCATTGTAGAAAAGGTCATACTTTGAGTCGTACACTCCACCGCCGACAGCGAACTCCATTCCCCAGTGCGGGTTGCGCCTGAACTGGAAGCTGCCTCCGATGCCGAGTCCTCCTCCGTATGAAGGACGTCTGCCCTGATGGTCCTGGGTGCGGTAGTCTCCGCCGAGGGCGAAGTTGTACCAGCCCAGACCGAAATGCGCTCCGATGAAGAATCCGCCATTGGCTCCCTTCTTATTCAGCCAAGGGTAATAGCGAAGTTCCGGCTGGAAGACCAGTCCTCTGAACTTGACCTTGTCCTTCACCACGTCGAATCCTCCGGAGTAGTACACCGGCAGGGCGAACGAGAGATGCTTGATGATGTCGACCTCGGCGGCGATATTGGCCTGGGTGAATCCCCAGCCGATGAGGTTGGTCTTCAATGTGACGTGGCGCCAGCCTTCCTCAGGTACCTGCTCGATTTCAGCAGAGACTTCAGTCACGACTTCGGCAACCGGCATAGGAGCCACTTCGACAGCAGTATCTTCCAGCTTGACGTGCGTGTCATCCGCCTCGACCTCCTCTTCTACCAGCACGATCTCCGCCTCAATGAGTCCTACCTCGGATGTCACTATTACACGACAATAGCGCAGTTCCGGAAAATATTTCTTGAACAGATAATTCCAGGCTGCGCCTTCATTCAGTTTGCGGAGAGTCCTTTCACGATGTTCGCCGAGATCGGACCTGATGATGTCCAGAACCGCCTCGCGGTCAGGTGTCTGAAGGTCGTTCTCGACATAGGTCTCGAGGGTCTCCCAGTCCTCGACTACCGAGTTTATGAAAACTACCGAATCGTCGAACTTGAGGTGCTCGTGCAGGAAGCTGACCACATTCTCAGCCCTTCTCCTGGAAAGTCTCTCATTGTACGCGTGAGTGTCCTCCGGAGAGGTTACTCCCGTATATTCCACCTTCACGACGGTCATATGGTCGGGCAGCTGACCGATGGTCTTCAGGAAATCATCACATCTGTCGCCGTTCTGACGGTACTCCCAGTCGAACTCCGCACTACCTGAGTGGAAGTACACCACAAGAGAATCCGCCTGTTGCTGGGCTGACAGCGAAGCCGCTGCAAGAAGCACCAGCACAAAAGACATTATGGTTTTCTTTAGGTTCAACATCGAAATCAATATATTCTATTTTGTTTATAATCCGGTTCATCAAAAATGCTGGCCTTCAACGATATGCGCACACACGCACGCGCGTAAGGAGCGTATCGTCAAATTCAAAAAATCACCAATTTTGCAATAAGTAAAGTCTCTGAAACATTTTTTGTGTGAACGTATTTTTTGACGTTCGTCAGAATATGCTAGATTTTCGGTCGTCTGGGGGCATAAAAAAAGCTTCGCCCCTTTTTCAAGGGGCGAAGCCGTAATTATGTTCAATAACTGAACTGACTTATGTTATTTGAAGATAGTCCAAGCAGCGTCTGCACCTGTTACCTTTGCGCCTACAATAGCTGTCAGAGACTCACCTACGGTGTCATATTCCTGCTGTGCAACTGCTACCTCATACTCACCGTGCTTAGTGAAGGTGTTAGTACCCTCGAATACAAGGTTTACATAAGGATTAGCGTGGTTGTTGTCGTTACGAACAACTACTGGAACAAATGCGTCAATCTTAGTATTTACGATCTTCCAAGTTCTCTCCTGATCCTGAGCACCAAGACGGATACCATACTTATCAGCAGCATTAACAAAAGTAGAGTTTGCGATATAAACATTCTGAGCATTGCTGATGTTGATACCACGCTTGCTGTTTACAGTAGCCTGCTCGATCTTCACGTCATTGCAGCCTGTAGCCTGGATAAATGAGTGATATATATCACTTACCTCGCAATTTACAAATGTAAGGTCAAAAGCCTGATATGCGCGAACAGCTACAAGGTTCACTGCTGTCATTAGTTGTCCACCAAAAGTACAATCAGTAATGTTTACATTATGAACATAACGTCCTGAAACATCTCCAGTATCACCCAGATTGATTATGTCCACATCTGTCGAAGGAACAACTTGCCTGAAGTTTACATTCTGGATAGAAAGACCCTCAAGACCATAATTAGAACCACCTTTCACAATAATCTTACCTGTGAATTGATAATCCTGACCATCAATGAGAATCTCAACATCAGTCTTCTGGTTAACAGTGATTGTACCACCGATATTTCCACCAAACTTGATAAGATTCTGACCTACGATAGCAGCATCAATAGCAGCCTGAAGCTCTTCAGCTGAAGTCACAACAGTTGTAGCATTAGACTCGATTCCCTCAATATAATCAGGCTTCTCGAAGTCAGCATCGATAGTGATGTTGAATGTAGAAGGGTTAGTCAAGAGGTGACCAAGAATATTAGTACGGTAATTGCGCTGAACTGGAATGTTCACAAAGTGAGTAGTAGGGTTGTTAGTCTTGCCATCAGCAGTCGCCCATACGAATTCAACGTCTGTAAGAGACTTCTCCTGACCCTTGTCACCGATGAGAAGGTAGTTGAGAGCGAGGTAGTTGTACTCATCACCGTTTACTACGAGCTTCTCAGCTGGAATTGCGTTCATTGCAAATGTAACTGTACCAGCTACTGCATCATCAGCGATGTCATTGTCAAATGCGTTGAATGCATTATAAACATTTGTCACAGTGATCTGGCTGTTAGTTACGACTACGCCTGCCTTGCGAGCATTTGCAAGCTCAGCATCGTCGATACCGAGGTTAAGCTGTGCGAATGGACGATAAAGAGTTACAGGCTTAACGATCTCACCGTTAGCTGTCTCTTCAGCAGTGATGTCAATGTAAGCAGTGAATGCATCGCGAGCCTCGATGTTTGAAGCCTGATTGTCTCTAACCTTGATGCTCTTGAAATCAGTCAAATCATAAGCAGCAGCATTCTGATTGTAAGCGAAGAAAGCCACGCGGTAAGCCTGACCCTTAGCTACACGGATCTGATACTTAGCAGTACCGTTTGTTACAGGGAGCACGTTGTTACGGAGCTCTGCCATCTCGACACCATTTGCATCGAATACTGCACAAGCGACAACATCAGCAGTTTCACCTTCGCCGATTGCACGTGTTGCAAGGGCGTCAGTAGCCTTGATTGTGAATGTAGCAACAGCGTCGTTACCATTAGCAACGTCGATTGACTCCTTTACGCAAGAAGTCGTTGCAAGCATACCTGCAATATCAAGCATACCAAAAAACAATTTACTTGTTTTCATTGTGATAGAATTTAGTTAATAAAAGTGAGTGAAAATTTATTGTATAAGTTCCTGACTTATAATTCATTATTATGTTCAGTATTTGAAAATCCTTCGGAAATACTGATGCCATAGCTTATGGTTCCGGTGAGTAATCCACCGACTACATTAGTTTTGAAGTTTCGCTGCACAGGGATATGTATTATATCGACATCTGAACGGATCGGCTGATCTGAAGTGTCATAAACAGAGTATTTTAAATCGATTGTCTTCTGATCTTCTTCAGCCATCAGGACATAGAAGGTACCGAGCTGTCTGTATGTTATTCCGTCTACTGTCAGAGAACCTGAGCAGGCTGATGTACGGGTGATGTCGCTATATGATGACACCGCAGATCCGGTCAAAGCATTGAAAATGTCCTTTTCATTATATGTAATCGAAACGGATGATGGGGTCTGACCGAATATGCCGGAAACAGCATTCCAGTCTGCCTCGGTGATACCAATGTTCAGCTGAGCCAGAGGACGGGTCAGTGTTATAGGCTTTGAAATGGCATTCTGTACAGTAATCTGATCTGTTGCGGTGAATGCATCATAATCCGACTCATTTGCGGGACCTAAAGCTGATCTGACAATCTGTGTCATATCAGTTACATCATACGAACCTTCCTTTGAGGCCCAGAACACGACATCATAAGTACGATCCTTTACAAGACGCGGAGCATAGACAATAGGAGTTCCTTCTTCAATTGTGATTTCTTTTCGGAGATCGTTCAATTCCTCTCCGTTTTCAAATACGGCACAATAAACTTTGTCCACCGTCAGATCTGATCCTGCACGTGTTCCCATTATCTCAGGTATCTCAGCACAGAAACTAACCTGCACAGTTTCTTCGTGTCTTGCCATATCTGCATTATTGCACGATGTACATAGCAACGTCAGGGGTAATATCAGATAGATTAAGTTCTTCATATAAATTATTTTTTAAATATACATTAGAGAAGTTAACTAGAGGATTGATTTTCCGTCTAATGTTACAGTTCCTTTTGAGTCAAGTAAAGGAAGGCTATATACGCATCCAATCATATTACATTTGCTATGCTTATCCCAACGTTTTGTACATTTTGTATTTGAATCGACGGTACAATTTGTCAGGACAATTTTATCTTTTTCACTATCGGATGTACGAATGTCACCAATAAACTGTCCAACATGTCTTCCATACACGGTATAGATGTAAAGTAGCTTCTTATTATCTTGACCGAAAGCATATATTGTGGTACCTTTTACGTGACAATTTGAAATTGTCGCAAAATTCTCAACAAACCCGATAAAGCCTCCGACTTCTCCAGGTGTATAGAATGTAGTGCTGATTATACCGCTGCCGAAAGTTTCTGCGTGATCTTTACAGTCGTAGTTCTCTATGTAGCAATTGTTTACAGAACAATCTTTAATAGTCGCCATTGTCAAAGAAGTAATGCGCCCTGCAATAATGCCAGTCTTCTGCAATGCAAACACCTTACATCCGTAAGCGTGAATATTTTCCATCGTATATGTAGCACCACTGATGCTCAATACCACTGTTGCACCATATGATTTATCCTCGTTGTCTTTTACTATGTGTGGCACAACTGTGCAACAGTTGTGAAATGAAGTGTTTCTGTGAATATCACCGTTGTTACCACTCAAAATGAAAGCATAGCGGTCACTTCCATTTGAATTAAGCGCAACGTTGTAAATACCGAAATTGTTACCTTCCAAAAGAGCTATAGATGAGAATGCATCGAAATTATTGTCATCAGTACTATTGAAAGCACTCTTGGTAAACTTGCTATGAACAAAGAACTTCCCATCCTTACCCTGACCGAACATATCGATATTCTCCATAAGATATAGAGCAGCAGGAGATGGCGTCGCATTTTTTACGCCAGCCAGATCGAACGGTGAGTGTACTTCATACTTATCGTTCTCTCCATTGTACAAAAGAAGATCCGCTTTTGCAGTGACAGTCTTTCCATCCCATCTTGGAGCCATTCGTACACCTGCAAATGTCACCTTTCCTCTACGATAAGTCTCGTGGCCAAGCCAGCCGTCATATTTCGCATCAACCTGACCAGCCCATTCACTGTTATTGGCCTTTGTATACACAGAAGCATAATCAGCTACAAGAACATCAGCAGTACAAGCCTCATCGAATGCAATGCTCTCCTTGTTATCATATCCGCTGAGAAGGCCGACAAACTTGCCTTCACTTCCAGATCCTGCTACCTTTACATCATTGAGACAGCAGGCACTGAAGGTCACTTCGAGTGTCTCTTTTCGGTCCTTTTCTGAAGCTCTTGCAATATATCCTACCATACCGCCGGCAGCGCCATTTGTTGTGGTAACGGACGAATTGCTTATGGTAATTCCACTGAATGAACTGCTTCCTCTGAGTGTATTGACCAGAACTCCTGCGTGTGATGAGTCGTCGGTAATGAGTATTTCTTCGAGATTGAGATTCCTGAGAGTCAGATTAGTCGCATTACCAAAAAGTGCTCCGCCAAGCTTTACATTTTTGATGATATGTCCATCTCCATCAAATGTGCTTCCCAAAGGTAGATCGATCGACGAAAGACCATCCAGATCTGCCATATCAATATCGCGTGATATGATGAATGTCCTGCCTGATTCTAGCTCAGAACCATTTACTCCAAGCCAAGCTAAATCAGCTGCCTCATCAATGACATAGCGGTTCTGTGCATCTATGGAAATTGTACTTTGTGTAGGAACAATACCATCCCAGACACTCCACTGAGCAGGCTGCTGAACGATGGATCCAAGTACATTAGTTTTCTTGTTTTTCTCGATCTGTACATCAGTAAGCTCAATTTCTCTGATAGTCGTTCCATCCATATTCTGCAGATCTAGAGTAGCGCCAAAGCTCAGAAGTCCTTCTTTAGGTGTCAATAGGTAATTATTTGATATATAATAATATTCCACTCCATCAACAACCAATTTGTCAGACGTGAAATCTGCGAATGAAAATACTACCGGATTTTGTGACATTACCACATCACCAGTCGTCGGATCATACGATACAGGTACTGAAGAAAAAGTAACGAATGCCTTATGATTACCCTGTACGGGCTGAGTCGTATTGTCCGCAAAATTGAACTGAGCCAAAGGTCTTGAAAGTGTAATCGTTCCCTTATCTGTGATCTTTTGATCTGTTACTGTCACAGAGGAAGTTGCACAAAAAGCGTCAAGCTCCTCCATCTTTGCGAAGCCGCCATCAAGATAATCATTATAATCGACTGTAACCGCACCGGTTTCTGTAAGTTCGTATGCACTGTTATCACTGTTCTGCGCCCAGAAAACGAGATTATAAGAACGACCTTCTATCAATGTAAGCGAGATGCCCTCAGACAGAGCGCGCTCCCATTCTATAGTCTCTATATGATAATGACTGCCGTTCTGGTCATATACTCCCACTTTCAGCTCATCAATTTTTTCACCATCTCCGATAGCACGAGTTTGAATTGATGCGTCTAATGCAGGCTTGAATATTACGTATACTTCAGATCCATCATCAACTGACGGAACAGGATCATCAATGGCGCAAGAAGACAGGAGAGTTGCAGCCAATGTCATCAAGAAAAAACTTATATATCTGTAAGTATGCATCTCTTATTCAATTACAATGTTATGGTTACCATCGAAAGATGAATCTATGAAAAGACCTCCGGAAGCATTCTGAGTAAGAAAGGATCCTCTCAAAACAGTATGGTGACTACGATTCAGAGGAACAGTAATCGGATTAGACAAGGCTACTTGTCTGTTATCCTCTTTAGCGTAAAGCCCGATCTGTACGGAAACTCCAGCCTGAGTTCCATTAACGAAAACGTAGTCGAATCCGAGAGAAGCTTCATTTTCATTGGTCACATTGATTTGTGACTCGAACTGAACTCCAATGGCAGAATCTATAGGCTTATCGGTCCTTATATTGAATGTGTCAGGCATATATCCTGGGTAAAATACAATTATCTTATAGTCAGCTGTATTTACACGTGTCGGAATGTCTTCACCTTTAGTCTGGGCCATCTTGGTCAGATACTGCAATTCTTTATCAATAAATTCCTGAAGGTCATCAGTGTGAAATTCATATTTTGCCAAAGGGCGTTGCATTGTTATCGAAACCGTATCCGGCAATTGTTCCACATAATCAGAAACAATATCGATCTGTTTCAAACCTCTGAACGCATCTCTATAATCATCGTTTCCTTTATGATCTCCTTCAAGCTTGATTTCATCGAAATCCAAAGGATTATAGAAATATGCCACACCATCTTTTCGTATGAGATCCGCCCAAACCATAAGTTCATATTGGCCTGGTATGATTCCAAGAGTAACCTCGTGACCATATCCTGAAGCTATATCCTTGGTAATGACAAATTCCTGTGTATATTCGGATATAGATCGGGCTTTCTTGTTTATAGGATATGTGCGGATCACATAACGCATCTGACCCGATGGCTGAATATTGTCATATGAGCCCACCACACCTTTTTCAGTAAGTTTGCCGTATCCATAATTCCACTCCCATAATGTCATATCGGTTTCATAGTCTAATTTCAGCACTACATCCACCTTGTCGGGCATAACCGGCCACTCGTGTACGTCACACGCGGCAACCGCTAGCATAAATAACGCAAAACCTATTATCCTTTTCATCGGTTACCTCCTTTTGTATTTATGCCAAATGCATATGACAATGATATTCCAGCTTGGTCAATACCCCAATACAAGTACTTGTGATTGCTGATCATCAGGCCGTTTTCTGTGATGGGAGTATTGTGGAATTTATCGTAATGTGATGGATAGACGCCTGCTCCAAGAGTAAACTCCAGATGCCATCGGTTGTTCTTACTGATAGGGAGTCGATAACCTACGGCCAATCCGCCTCCAAGTGAAGGAGTCTCCATATTGTGATCCTGATATCTGAAGTCTCCGTCTAAAGCGACATTATAATATCCCAGACCAAGATGAGCTCCTGTAAAGAAGCCGGAATTGTTTTCTGCTATCCAATATCTTACTTCGGGCTGTATAGTGAATGTTCTCAGTTTCAATGTCGGTTTGAAATAGTTCCAAGCACTGTAATACACCGGTAAAGTCAGAGACCAATGCTTTCCTAAATCGAACTCAACTGCAGCATTGGCGATACCGGCAGCAAGACCTATAACGTTGGTTTTAAGATGAATTCTGTTGGTAGATTTCTTCTTTGTGTTCTTAGGAGTTGAAGTGTTTTCCGGCTTCATCTGTTCCTCATCTTGAGACACCTCTTTTACTGCCTCGGGCTCAACCTGTATTGGCTCCTGTACATCTTGCGAGAACTCGTCCACCTGACCTTTATTTGCCAAAGTCAGAGTAATTGAAGAAGTCCTGAGCACATAAAGATTGTTCTCTACCAGATGATTCCATCCTTCAGTGCATTCTCTCAGTGCTTTTTCTTTAGAGAGTTCATCCATACTGCTGTTAATGATGGCTAGCATCTGCTCTCCCTGAGGGAAGTCATTATGACATCTGAGGATCTGCTTCAGTCCGTCCCAGCTTTCCTCTTCAAATTCAATCTTGAAGACTGCCTTTTCCAAATCAGGAAACATAGCCAGAAGTATCGCCTTGGTGTTAGCAGCTCGTTCTTCTGCAAGGGTAGAGTTCTGATCGGCTTTACCGTCTGGAGAAGCTGTAGATTTGATTAGGACGCTGTCTGGCAGCATCTGCAGGATTTCCGCAGATGTCTCAATATCTGCCTTCATATTATACAGAATATCTGCATTGTCATAGTACGAATGATCTATCTTCGATACACCGGATTCGAAAAAGATATTATATTGCTTCCTCACATAGCAATGGGTGCACGACTGATCTTTCTCTCTTTCTTGCCCTATCATAACAAGTAGAGAAAAAGGAAATAAAAACACCAATAACGATATTCTTTTCATACAGTTTCGATAGTCTGGATAAGGTTCGTCTATTTAAACGCTATTTTATAGCATACACACATTGTGCAAATGTAGACTAAAAAAATGTAATTCGAAAACTTTTTAGCGAAAATTTACCCCCCCCCATAAAATTTGTATCACACGTGGTTTAGGGGGAAGCCCTTAATTGCTCGCTCCTGAACTTGTAGAATGTAGCCTTGGATACTCCGAAACGAGTATATATGGCTTTGTTCGATGCTCCTGCCGCTATCATCGAACGTACTCTGTCTATATTGTCATTTAAAATTTTCATTTTCGGAGCCTCGCCTTTCTGCCGTCCCAGAGGTTTTCCTTCCGCTTTTCGAGCTGCCAGAGCCTCTTTCGTGCGCATTGAAATCAGATTCCTTTCGATCTCGGCGACAAGGCCGAATGCGAAGCAGAGTACCTTGCTGTTGATACTGTCGTCGAATTTATATTGTTCTTTCGTAGTGTAGATATTGATGCCTTTTTTCAGACACCGCCCCATAATCTCCATAATATCTGTAAGAGACCGGCTAAGGCGTGAAATTTCAGTAACGATAATTGTATCACCTTTTTTCAGACGCCGGAGAAGACCTCCGAGCTTCCTTCCTTTGATTTCTTTTTTTCCACTGACGACTTCAATTGTCCATTTTTCTATAGTCCAGTTGTTGGCCGCTGCATAGCGGCTGATTTCATCCTTTTGATTCTCGGGATGCTGTTTTCCAGTAGATACTCTGATGTAACCTGTGATCATAATTTTCGGGTTTTATGTTAAGACTTCAAGCATTGAAAGATGTTATACTTTGATGAATAATTTCAGATAAAAACGAGGACTATTCTGACGAACGTCAAAAAAACCTATTACCTGCACCCTATCCTTAATATACAAGAATTATAAATATGAATAAAGCTATTAAGTTTGTCTCAATGGGACTCTTCGCATCTATTCTATTATGTGCGATGAGTTTTTCTTTAAATGCAAACGAACCTGAAAAGGAGCATATAAAGAAAAAGTATACGATATTCTTTCCGGCAGGCATATCAGAGATAGAGACTGACTATAAGGATAACAGACATACGATCACTACTTTGATCGATGACCTGAAGACGACAATGGAAGTAGATGGGTCTCTCCCCGGCACTTATACTATTGTCGCATCTACATCACCGGAAGGCACTCTCGAACTGAATCAGAGGCTTGCAATGCAGCGTGCATATAATACACGCGAGATCCTGACACAAAATTTCCCTGAGCTCAAACCACAGCAGATAAAATTAGTCAGACAGGCTAACGATTGGAGCGGAATGGTGCTTACAATAAGACGCGACACCACATTCCAGTATCGAGACCAGCTTCTTCAAATCCTGACAGATCCTAATATCAGGAATCTGGATGCACACATAAGGACCCAACACCCTCATATATATGACTCGATTAAAGACAGTTTGTTCGACAATATGCGAACATCATCAATAACGATTGAAGTAGTCAGAACAGAGGACAATATCGACGAATACATCGCAGAACCTTTCAAAACAGAGGATTCAGCAGCTGAGATCATTGACGAGCCTATAATTCCAGATGAACAGAAATCCTCATATGAATATGAAAAGGTAGAAGAGACAAATACTACGATAGAAGTTTCCAAGAAGAAATCATTGCTTATCGGTGCTAAGAATAATCTTTTATACGATCTGGCCGCAACTCCTAATATAGGTCTGGAATTCTATCTCGGTAAAAACTGGTCGATCGCAGGAAACTGGATGTATGCCTGGTGGCATAGTGACCCTGATCTTCTGTATTGGAGAACTTATGGAGGAGACCTTGCTATCAGGAAATGGTTCGGAAAAGCATCTAAGAAAAAAGCACTTACCGGACACCACGTCGGTATTTATGGTCAGATGCTTACTTATGATTTTCTGATAGATGAAAACGGAATCCTCGCAGATAAATGGAACTGGGCTGCAGGTCTCGAATATGGTTACTCGGTACCGCTCGCAAGACGCTTGAATATGGACTTCACTCTTGGCGCGGGTTATCATTGGGGTGAATTCAAGGAATACATTCCTATGGACGGACATTACGTATGGCAGGCTACAAAAAAACGTCGATTCATCGGTCCGACCAAAATCGAAATATCACTTGTATGGCTTATAGGCGGCAGCGACAAGCTCCCGGCAAAAGGAGGTAAACGATGAACAGATTTCTGACAATATTTAGTGTTATTATTGTGAGTGTACTATCTTCGTGCACTCACAAAGATTTATGTTTGCACCATCGAGATCACGCTCATAAGTACCATATCAATGTCATTGCGGACTACCGTCTGGACTGGGAAGAGTACTATGGAGGAAACGACTGGAAAACCAACTGGCCTTCAGACTACAGACCTTATGACGAGTTGAGGCCATCTAAACCTCAAGGACTCAGAGTCATCGTAAACACCGATGCCCTAGGATCCAATACTCATAATATTAAAGCAGACGGAGGTGTAATAAATGTTTATGAAGGATACAACGACCTTCTTTTCTATAATAATGACACCGAGTACATTGTATTCTCAAGAACAGATCAAGGTGTAACGACCCGAGCCACAACAAGAACTCGCACCAGATCAACATTCTCCAGCAGTCAATACTCATATGACGACGAGGAGACAATGACACCGCCGGATATATTGTTTGCGAACTATTACGAAGATGTTAAAGTAGACAGATCGCCGGTTCCGGATGATATGGAAGTTACACTCCAGCCGTTGGTATATACATATAAGATACGTTATGAGTTCAAAGAGGGTCTTGAATATGTTTCTCTGGCTCGTGGAGCACTTTCAGGTATGGCACGCTCGGTTCTTTTGAGTACAGGTGAGACATCAGAGGAAAGAGCCACCCTGCTTTTCGACTGCGAATTGACCGAATATGGTGCTGTAGCATTTGTAAATTCTTTTGGCCTTCCGGCTTTCCCTAACATAAACTATCCAACCAGAGGAGATGGGAAAAACGCTGTTACTCTAGAACTTATGCTCAAAAGCGGTAAGATGCTGACTCTGGACTATGATATCAGTGAACAGATCGAAAATCAGCCGCACGGAGGCGTCATCGTAATCAAGGACATCGTGGTAAAACGTGAAGATGGCATTCAGAACTCAGGAGCATTTGATGTGGATGTAAATGACTGGGGGCCGTACGAAGATGTCATTATGCCATTGATTTAAAACTCAAATACAAACAATATTTATTAACCCAAAAACAACATCAAGATGAAAAAGATCTTTTTAATTGCACTTGCTGCCATCGGTATGACAGCTTGTATGCAGGATGAGGTGATGGACATCCCAACAGGTGGTGCCATTACATTCGACAAGGCTTTTGTTGGAAATGCAACAAAGGCAGTTGTGACAACTGACAACCTCGAGGCTTTCCAGGTTTGGGGTTATGTCAATCAGCCTTCAGGTAAGCTTTTTGAGGGCACAGAGGTAACAAAGGATGGTGATGCATGGACTTATCAGGGAACTCAGTATTGGGCTCCAGAGAACGAGTACCATTTTGCTGCTATTGCACCTGTTTCATCACAGTGGGCTCTCAACGCTTATCCTGGCACTCTGACTTTCACAAACGACGGTGCTACTGACCTTATCTATGCTGCTAAGCAGGTTACCTCTGCTGCTGCCGGCAACGCTAACACAGCTGTAGCATTCGAGTTCGACCACCTTCTTTCAAAGGTTAAGCTCACTTTCACTAACGGATTCCCAACTGAGAACGTAACAGTAGCTTTGACAGAGATCAAGATGGCTACTCCACAGACAGCTGAGATGG
>JAEIGA010001077.1_pt1 | contig 41403 bp, 38 predicted proteins | sample 9270691 | NCBI WGS metagenome assembly JAEIGA01 (sample SAMN17057246, study PRJNA624740) | gut metagenome | biome: biome; isolation source: fecal sample | host: Bos grunniens | place: China: Xizang | collected 2019 | reverse complement strand
TGAGTCTAAACTCGTAGTTTACAACGAGGACTTTGGTACATCACTCGGTAACATCTTGATCTACAACATCGGTCAAGAGGACGGCTCTATCGTTAAGACTTGGGAAGGCGCTCCTTCTGAGGTTTACGGCAAGGGCAGCAACCTCGCTGGTCTTGTAAACAAGAATGGTCAACCTATCTTGACTGACCACGGATTCTTCGTTTCTACTCTCCGTTATGCAGGTGGTAACAACAGCTACGCTACTTCTTGCCGCTACTACAACTTTGCTCAAGAGTGCGAGTTCTCTACTCACTACGATGCATACGCTCCTTATGTAAACGGTAGCAACGACGGTGCTCTTGCACTCAGCAATGACCAAAAGTACCTTGTATTGCCAGACGATAACAACCAATTCGTTATCTTCGAGTGCGCATGGGACGAGGAAGGCAAACTCAGCGTGAAGTATGTAGAGTCATTCGTACACAACCTGGGCCCTGTTTACCAACTCAGCTTCGACTACGCAGGCAACTTGATTGCTTCTGCAGCAGGTCACATCGCTCGCTACACCATGCCTACAGCGGATAACACCATCGTTATCCCAGCTAAGACAGCATTGGCAGATGCACAAGATATTCCTACAAGTGTTGAGAATGTAGTAAAAGAGGCTACTCTTGATCTTAACGCACCTATGTTCGACGTTCTTGGTCGTCAAGTAAACAAGACATATCGCGGTATCGTTATCCAAAACGGTCAAGCATTCTTGATTAAATAAGATAATTCAGAAAATAGGGGTAATCATGTATTACCCCTATTTTTTTTTGCACTTTTGTCTAGACTATATAGACACTCTAAATTTCCTAAATATATCAAGGGAACTATCACAAAGATATATTACTAATGGAGAATAAAGACGATTTAAGGTTTAAGTGCATATCGTATGACGTAGAAAAGGGGCTACCTATTGGTAGCCCCACACTGTATAGTGTTTTGGTGGGATTCTTAGAGAGCGTTGGTATGCAAAGCAAGACCAGACTTGAGGTTAGCTGCCTTGTTGCGGTGAATGATGTTACGCTTAGCCAACTTATCCAACATAGAACTTACCTTTGGAAGAAGTTGCTCAGCAGCAGCTTTGTCAGTAGTAGCACGCAAAGCGCGAACAGCGTTGCGAGCGGTTTTAGCATAGTAGTGGTTGTGGGCTTTGCGAGTAGCCGTTTGGCGAATACGCTTCAAAGATGATTTATGATTTGCCATCTTGTTGATTTAATAATTAATTTGTTGTTATAAATTTCCTGTTAATTGTAGTGCCACGGGGAATCGAACCCCGCTTTAGAGAATGAAAATCTCTTGTCCTAACCGATAGACGATGGCACCTTTTTTATACATCGCGCTCAAAAGCGGGTGCAAAGGTACTGCATTTTTTTGAATTGAGCAAATTTTTTGCAAAAAAAAGCGTATTTTTTACAAAAAAATTGCATATTTGCTAATAAAGTAGTACCTTTGCATGCCAAAACGTAAGTTATTTTAATTGTATGAAGAAAACATTTATCATATTGATCGCTGCCGCTTCACTATTGTGTATGCCAGCTGTGGCACAAGAAGAGCTACGCACGCAAGCAGAATTGCAAACTACTGATTTCTTTGATGCAACAAAGAAAAAGGTAGAGCAACCTTATCAATTTTCTACAGACTGGCGATTGGAGGCAGGATATGTACAATGGGAGGAGAGAGAATTAGATACCATTTCTGCTTATTTGCATGGTTTGCGTATGGGTGCTACCATAGATTTCAATTTGCCTCATCATTTCAGTGTGCAGACTGGTGCATTAGCCACGTTAACTTATGGTGTGGACAATCAACATTGGCGTTCTATGGATGCAGAGAATGTGAAAATGGAAATAATGAAGCAGCATATCATTCAGCTACAATTAACCATTCCCGTGCGCGTATATTATAATGTAACCTTGTGGAAGAAACTGCGTTTATTCTTCTTTGCAGGCCCTCTATTGCAATTAGGTCTTACAAACTATTGTATTATGGACAATAGAACCTCAGCTGATGTAACAGCATGGTTAGAAAAAAACAATATCCCTACTACTGATTATGAGCGTTATGCTGCGAAAGAGTTATACAGAACCAATATCCAATTTGGATTAGGCGGTGGTTTAGAGTGGGATCGCTATCGCTTGCAGGCAGGTTATGACTTTGGTTTAAACAATCTGCAACGCACATCTATCACTCCTCCACACAAATTGCATGAGTGGGGTTGGATGACCACCTTCTCATACAAGCTTTAGAATGAAAAAAAAAGGAGTCAGCACTCCTTTTTTTTGTTAAACAATAATTGGATATCACGCTCAAATCACACAGAAAATCATTTTAGCAAACATGAAATAACATACATAAATAAGTAAAAATACATCAAAAATTAGCAAAAATTTGTGTATGTAAAAAAAAAGCAGTACCTTTGCACGCTTTTTCGAGTAAAAAGCACACCATTTAATTATTAACTCGGGCAAGCAACTCGTGAAGTTGTAGTCCATAAACAAACACTACAAACAATGGCAACAAAAATTCGTTTGGCTCGTCACGGTCACAAAGACTACGCTTACTACCACATCGTAGTAGCAGACAGCCGCTCGCCACGTGATGGCAAAATCATCGAGCGCATTGGCTCTTACAACCCAAACAACAACCCAGCAAAGGTTGACTTGAAATTCGACCGCGCTTTGTACTGGGTAAACGTAGGTGCACAACCTACTGACACTGTTCGCAACATCCTCTCTGGCGAGGGCGTTATGCTGATGAAGCACTTGAATGGTGGCGTAGCTAAGGGCGCATTCACCGCTGAAGAGGCTCAAAAACGCTTCGATGCATGGAAAGCTCAAAAAGATGCTAAATTGGGTAAGATCAGCCAAGCAGAGGCAGAGAAGAAAGCTGCAGCTGCAAAAGCATTGTTCGCTCAAGAAGTAGAGACCAACAAGGCAAAAGCCGCTGAGGTAGCTAAAAAACGCCAAGAGGCAGCTGACGCATTGGCAGCAGCCGCAGTAGAAGCTGCACAAGAAGCAGCCGCTGCAGAGAATGCAGAAGCATAATAGACTGATAGACATCGTTCTATCGCTATAAGAGCAAAAAAAGAGTTCTGTTGAACTCTTTTTTTTGCATATATGCAAAGTTTTTAGTACCTTTGCCTGCAATTTTGGGAAATCGCGTCTAATGCAACGAGGTAATATGGTTAATGTATCAATTGTATTATATGAACCAAAATGGGGAGAAGTAGTAGAACTAACTACCTCTTTACTTCGTTGTGATGCTGTAAGGAAAATATATTGGGTAGATAACTCAAAAAAAGCGATGAAAGAGTGGCCTCTCTCCTCCAAAAAACTGGAATATATACATAACAATAAAAACATCGGTTATGGTGCTGCACATAACATCGCTATCCGCGAAAGTATATACGATGATGTGCCATTTCACTTGGTGATTAATCCCGACATTATCATCACTAACGACACAATACCTACCCTACTCACTTTTCTTTGCGAACATGCCGCAGTGGGACAAGTGATGCCAAAAATAGTTTCGCCAACAGGTGAAGTACAATATTTGTGCAAACTATTACCTACACCTTTAGACGTTTTCGCTCGACGTTTCTTACCTAAAAACTGGATGCGTAAACGAAACGAACGCTACGAGATGAGGCAGACTGGATACAATAAAATAATGAACGTACCTTACCTAAGTGGCTGCTTTATGCTACTGCGTACAGCTGCCGTGAAGAAAGCACGATTATTTGATGAACGATTCTTCATGTACCCCGAAGATATCGACTTAACACGACGTATACATCGAGATTACTTGACCGTGTATTTCCCATATACTTCAGTTATTCACAAGCACGAAAAAGCATCGTACCATAGTCCAAAAATGTTGTGGATACATATAGTGAATATGTGTAAATATTTCAATAAATGGGGATGGATATGGGATAAAGAGCGAAAAGAAATGAATGAGATTGCAATTAAGAAAAGTTGAATGTCAAAAGTAGAAAGTTGAAAAAATTGAATATGAAAAAATGTTATATAGAGACCTATGGCTGCCAGATGAACGTGGCAGATAGTGAAGTGGTAGCAGCGATTATGGAAACCGCTGATTGTCAGATGGCAGAAGATATATCCGAAGCAGACATCATCGTATTAAACACATGCTCCATTCGTGAAAATGCCGAGCAAAAAGTGCAACACCGATTGCAAGAACTACGAGGCGGACGTAACAAAAAGAAACAAGAAAAAATTATCGGCGTTATTGGATGTATGGCCGAACGCATGGGCGAAGAGTTGCTCCGCGATTATGATGTGGACTTTGTAGCAGGTCCAGATGCGTATATGGATATACCCAACCTACTAGCACTATGTGAACAAGGACAACCAGCCATCAATATCCAATTGAGTACCACCGAAACATATCGCGAAGTCATGCCCGCACGTATAGGCAAGACTATTTCAGGATTTGTGAGTATCATGCGTGGATGTAATAACTTCTGTTCCTATTGCGTTGTACCTTACACACGCGGACGTGAACGCAGCAGGGATGTAGAAAGCATTAAAAACGAAGTCCTGGATTTACAAACGAAAGGATATAAGGAAGTGACTCTTTTGGGACAAAACGTAAACTCCTACCGCTATACACAAACCAATGAAAAGGGCGAAGAAAAAGTGGTAGATTTCTCTGCGCTGCTAGAGATCGTCGCTAATTTGGTACCTGATATGCGTATCCGTTTTACCACATCACATCCAAAAGACATGTCGGATAAGACTTTAGAAGTAATTGCTGCACACAAGAACTTATGCCGATTTATCCATCTTCCAGTACAAAGTGGATCTAACCGAATACTAAAATTGATGAATCGCAAATATACACGTGAATGGTATCTAGATCGCATAGCAGCTATCCGACGTATTCTCCCAGATGCTGCAATTAGCACAGACGTATTCTGTGGATTTCACAGCGAGACCATAGAGGAACATCAAGAAACATTGTCATTGATGCGCGAAGTAGGATTTGATTCCGCATTCATGTTCAAGTATAGTGAACGCCCTGGAACACATGCGCAAAAACACTTGCCAGACAACATCAGCGAAGAAGAAAAAGTGCGCCGACTAAACGAGATTATCGCACTACAAACACAATTATCACTGGAAAGCAATCTGCGCGAAGTAGGAAAAATAGTAGAAGTGTTAGTAGAGGGCTTCTCCAAACGTAGCAAAGAAGATATGTACGGCAGAACAAGTCAGTATAAAACTGTGGTTTTCCCACGTGAAGGAAGACATATCGGAGAAGTGGTAAAAGTAGAGATTACCGAAGCATCGGCAGCTACATTAAAAGGAAAAATAACAAAATAAGTAAAAAAAACTTATAAAATGGTATTTTTTTCGAAAAAAATTTGGTTGAATAAGAAAAATGTAGTACCTTTGCAGCGAAAACAATAAATTTTCATAGTTAAGGTTTAGGTTTAATGGCAACGAGAGGCTGGGAAGTTTCTCGTTGTTTTTCAAACTGAATTAATTCTAATAAAAAAGTTGGATAAACCCAAAATCGTCTATTCACTCACATAATTGTAGTATATTTAACAATAGCTAGTAAATACGAACATAAATGAGCGAACAAATTAATAACCAAGAAAATCCATTGCTCCCTAATATGAGCGATGCAGATGAGGCTCGCAAAGCATTTATTGCTAGCGAGATTTTTAATCGTAAATATTAATAATACATATGGCAACAACCTACATGACCGCAAATGGTCTTCAGAAACTGAAAGAAGAACTCCAACATTTGGAGAGTATAGAGCGCCCACGCGTGATTGCAGCCATCGCTGAGGCACGTGAGAAAGGCGACTTGAGCGAAAACGCAGAATACGATGCTGCTAAAGAAGAGCAAGGCGTACTAGAAAGTCGCATTGCGATGCTAAAAGCGAAAATTGTAGATGCACGTATCATTGATGAGAGTAGCATTAACACCGATGAAGTACAAATCCTGACCAAAGTGCGCGTACAAAACATGAAAACTGGTCAAGAAAAAGTATATCAATTGGTAACAGAAGGCGAAGCAAATATCTTGGAAGGCAAGATAGCTACTACAACACCTATTGCCAAAGGATTGATGGGAAAGAAGGTAGGCGATACAGCAGAGGTAGTAGTACCCGCAGGTACATTGAATTTCAAAATCTTGGAAATTAGCATCTAACCCTATGACAATATTTACAAAAATTATCAACGGCGAGATTCCTAGTTATAAGATAGCAGAAAATGAGAAGTTTTACGCTTTTTTGGATATCAACCCATTGCAAAAGGGACATACCTTGGTGGTTCCAAAATTGGCTGAGCCTGAAGCAGACTACATCTTTGACTTGGATGATGAAGTGTTGAGTGAGATGTTGGTTTTTGCCAAGCAAGTGGCTCACGGTATCAAAGGTGCTATAGCATGCAAGCGCGTAGGTATAGCCGTAATCGGATTAGAAGTTCCACACGTACACATGCACTTAATACCTATTAGCAAAGAAGGTGACATGTCGTTCGCTAACCCAAAAATGACATTATCTGCAGAAGAAATGGCCGAAATAACTAATTCCATCACAGAGGCGATAGGATAAGATAAACCATAAAAAAATGACTGCCGAAGCAGTCATTTTTTTTATGTATTTGTCGGCATTTTAATTTTTTGGTAGCCACGTTTGGCTTCGTCCCAAAACACCGGCTTTATCCAACGAACCGCGCAAGATAAGTTTGCCATCTTTGAGATACACTTTAGCATAATAGAACTTTCCATTATCAGGATCAAGCACCTTGCCATCACGTAGCTCACCATTCTTAAGTTGCATATCACGAATGATTGTTAGACCCACTATTGGCTGATTATAATCTGCCCCTGTACATTCAGTACAAACAGCATTATCTGCATTTTCCTCTAAAAGATCTATGATCTGACCATAATATTTACCATTTTCAGCCTGATAAATACGCACTATAGATTTATGTTCACCAGTAGCATCGTCTACAGTGATCCACTCGCCCAAAATAGGTGTTTGGGCCCAAAGACATGTAGTCATTGCAACACATGTCAAGAGAAAATAAAGTTTCTTTTTCATATTCGATTATATTTTTTCGCGACAAAAGTACAAAAAAAATATGGAATATACACAAAGTAAGGTGAATAATTTTGATATTTGCCTAAAAAATAGTAATTTTGCAGGCAAGATTTGAAAATTCAGAAAGAATGAAATTGATATTTGCATCAAATAATTCCCACAAATTGGATGAAGTTCGAACGATTCTGTCCCCAATAGAAGTACTAGGATTGCGCGAGGTAGGCTTTTTAAGTGAGATAGACGAAACTGGTAATACCTTGGAAGCCAATTCACTATTGAAGGCACAAACAGTATGGAATTGGCTAACACAACAAGGGCTCGAAACAACTATTTCAGGTGTATTTGCAGACGATACTGGTTTGGAGATCGTTGCATTGGATGGAGCACCAGGTGTATATTCAGCACGCTGGGCTGGCGAACCATCAAATGATGCTCGTAATCGACAAAAAGTGCTCGCAGAAATGACTGGAGTGAGTGAACGTACAGCACGTTTTCGCACGGTAATAACCTGGATACACAAAGATGGAAAACTACAAGTAGAAGGTATCGTCAATGGTAAAATAGCCACAGAAGAGAGCGGAGAAGGTGGTTTTGGCTATGATTCATTGTTTATTCCAGAAGGATATAATACTACTTTTGCTAATCTTTCTGCGGATGAGAAAAACACTATTAGTCATCGTGGACGTGCATTACAAGCACTGCGAAAAGAGTTGATAGTTAATCGTTGATATTATGAGAAAGAATTTTATTTTAGTACTATTTTGCATGTTGGCAATAAATATATTTGCCAATAAGCATGTGGATACATCCAAAAGAAATTGGTCCTACGGACGTATGCACCAATGGCGCGCTCATACGGCTTTTGCGCACATCTACAAACTAGCTGTGATGAAAGATGATGTATATGGTCTATCAAACAACTCATTATTCTCTGTAAATAAGCAATCTGAGGAAATGAGTTACCACAATCGCTTAACAGGTTTGAATGGCGCGGTGATTTCGCAAATAGGCTACAACTCTAATGTGAACGCCCTATTGGTAAGTTACCAAAATGGGCAGCTAGATATTATAGATGCAAAAGGAGATATTCATAATGTACCAGACCTATACCTTAAACAAATGAACTACTCCAAAGTGGTGAATCATATATGCATGCATGAGGATAAAGCATATTTGTCAATGGCGTTTGGCATTATCGTTTTAGATATGAAAAAACGCGAGATTCAAGACACCTATTTCCTAAGAGAAAAAGATTCGGAAGTATATGTATTATCCACCGCGATTGTAGGTGATAGCCTCTATGCTATATCAGCACGTTCGCTACATACTTCATCACTGAATGACAACTTGATGGATTATGCTCGTTGGACTACACATGTGCTACCAACAGGTGCAGAAACCAAAGACTTTTGTGCATATGATAACACGTTGTACCTCGTTCGTGATACAACTCTTTGGAGGTACAACAACGCAGAATGGAAATCATGTAAAATACCTTTTGCAGTAGCAGGCATTCGAGCATCAGAAAAAGAATTATTTATTCTACCTAAAGATCGATCTGGATTGGCTATCGCGAACTCTGATTACTCTTTACAATTGGAAGAATATGGAGTCATTTATGACATTGCACAGGGTGAAGATTCTTATTGGCTATGTACCTCTCTCTATGGATTATTCTGTGCTGAAACGCAACGTTCATTTTTTCCTCACGGGCCAATAGACAATACTGCTTATCGTATGCGTTTTTTTGGGGATCGTTTGTATGTTGTACCAGGAGGAAGATGGGCCACACAGAATAAAAAAGAGGGATACATCATGTATTTAGAAAATAATCGATGGACCAACATTTCTAGTTATTCGCTTAATCAAGCATTAGGGATGCGTCCTATGGATTTGATGAATGTGGCACAAGATCCCAATGATGAGAATCACTACTTTGTAAGCAGCTATGGTAGTGGTCTACTAGAGATGTATGGTACAGAAGTGCTCAAACTACATACTCCAGAAAATAGTCCATTATTATCAGCTGTGCCAGACAACCCTTCCAAATATACTCGTACAGATGGAGCTATATATGATGACCAAGGTTATCTATGGGTACTGAATACCGAATGTGCCTATAATGTCCATGTCATCGCTCCTAATGAAAAATGGTCGTCCTTTAACTTGCTCGTGGATAACAAGCGAATCAATTTATACACTCCTGGAGAAATAATGATAGACAATCGTAATCCTCAATGGAAATGGATTCCGCTTTGTAGAGATAACACAGGACTTATCTTGCTAAAAGATAATGGTACTCCAGCCGACTCAAAAGATGATAAAGTATACTATCGTAATACATGGTACGATCAGAATGGAAATAGAATTATGCCTAGTGAGATTCACTCTATGGCACAAGATTTAAATGGTACGATATGGGTAGGAACCTATGAGGGATTGTTCCTGATTCCAAGTACAGTGGATTTCGCCAATTCTGACCGCTGTGAGCGAGTACTTATCCGCCGCAATGATGGTACTGATTTAGCAGATTATTTGCTCGATAACGAGAAGATTAATAGCATTGTGGTTGATGGAGCGAATCGCAAATGGATTGGTACAGCTACTTCGGGCGTATTCTTACTCTCAGAAGATGGCACCGAGACAATCGAACATTTCACATCAGAAAACTCACCGCTACTAAGCAATACCATTCTGTCAATTGCTATCCAAGAGTCCACAGGAGAGGTATTTATCGGTACAAGCGATGGATTGATGTCCTATATGAGCGACGCAGTACCAGCACAAGAAGATTTTAGCAACATCTATGCATACCCTAATCCTGTACATCCTAATTACAAAGGATATGTAGTCATAAAAGGATTGATGGCTGATACAGAAGTACGTATAGTGGATGCTAGTGGCAATCTTGTAAAATCATTACAAGGACTAGGAGGTGAAGTCATCTGGGATGTTACTAATACAAGAGGAGAACGTGTAGCATCAGGTATATACACAGCCATCTGCAATACAAAAGATGGCAAAGCATATGGAGCGACAAAAGTGATGATAATGAACTAATTCGGCTCTATCCCCTTATCAACTTCATAAATTCTTCTCTAGTTTCAGGTCGATTGAATGCGCCCGTAAAATCACTAGTGGTAGTGATGGCATGTTGCTTTTGCACACCACGCATCTGCATACACAGGTGCTCCGCCTCTATGACTACCATCACCCCTAAAGGATTAAGAGTATTTTGAATACATTCTTTGATTTGTGTAGTCATACGCTCTTGTACTTGAAGACGATGAGCAAATGCATCTACTACACGCGCTATCTTACTCAGTCCTGTAATTTTGCCATTAGGAATATATGCTATATGCACTTTTCCAAAGAAAGGCAACAGATGATGTTCACATAGCGAATAAAAAGTAATATCCTTCACCAAGACCATTTGTCGATAATCTTCCTCAAACAAAGCAGATCGCAAAATCTCTTCAGGATTTTGCGCATAACCTTGTGTTAGAAACTGCATAGCTTCACCCACGCGAACTGGAGTACGTTGTAAACCTTCACGCTGTGGATCTTCACCCATGTGCTGAAGAATATGTGTAATATGTTGAGCTATCTCATCTGTAACTTGTGCAGATGGAACAAAGGGTTGTGTCATATCTTAGTTGTTTAGTACAATTATTTTATCAGGTACTACATAGGTACTACCTACCATTTCGGGATATAGTTGCAGAAATATCGTTTTATAATCATTAGCTTCCTCACGCGTAGAAAAATTTCCCAATCTCACCTTCCAGAATGGTGGTTCAGAAATGGTATATACAGGTACATCGATTTGACTCTCCATGAGTTGCTGTAATTCAGCGGCTTCTTTTTTAGCTACTTGCTGACGATTCGATGCATAAATCTGCAAGCGGAAACCATCCACTATTTGTTCGCCACGCACATACCCTGTGCGCTTATCACGCATGAGTTGATCTATCAGCGAATCTTGGTGTACAACAGCATATTGCATTTGCTCTGTGATAAGAGAGAGCTGCATAGTATCTAAAGTATCTAGTACCTCCAATTGTAAAGTATCTATCACTTCTAGAGATTCTAAACCATCAACAATCACTACGTCCTGCGCTCTTCCAATAAACACTAACGACCATATTATACTACATATTAATATTAATAATACTTTCTTCATATCCTTTTTATTTTTACTAGAAAGTTTATAGGCCCTGCTGTTCGACTTTCAACTATCTACTACATTTAATACGCAACTAATACCTAAATGAACTACCTCCCACAAACTCACGCAAGAACGATGTTGGTGGTATCTCACATTCTGGAATAGATTCAAAATAACTGAGATATTTCTTCAAACGATGTGCAGTAGTATATTCGTTGCAATATTTTGGTACTTCGTCCAAAATAGGTTCTGCGTGTCGCTTAAGTACTGCCAATTCGAATAATAATGCAGAATTAAACATCACATCCGCTTCTTCTTGGAAAGGTGCAATCCATCTATCCTCGCCACGCTGTACGCTATCTAGTCGTGCAATTGTCTCTCGCGCTGAATAGCCACGATAACGATAATCACGCACAATACGACGAATAAGACGAACATCGCTGGTAGGAATCCAATTGTGATTATCTAGATTCACCGTAGTAAGCGAACTAACATAAATCTTAAAGGTGGCTTCACGGGGGATATTTGGCATAAGCTCAGGATTCAACGCATGCAATCCCTCCAAAATGACTATCGTATCTTTCTCTAAACGAAGCGTATCACCACGGTATTCACGCATACCTGTTTCAAAGTTGTAAAACGGCAAAGATACAGTCTTACCATCTAACAACTCAGCCACTTGCTGACGAAATAGTGGCAAGTCAAGCGTATGAAGATGCTCAAAATCCCATTGACCATTTTCATCGCGTGGCGTATCTTCTCGATTCACAAAATAATTATCCATTGAGATGACCACAGGACGAATACCATTGACCATCAACTGAATAGTAAGACGCTTTGAGAAAGTGGTTTTACCCGATGAACTAGGACCTGAAATTAGCACAAACTTAGGTATTCCACCCTCACGATGCGCTATTTGGTCAGCTATCTGTGCTACCTTTTTCTCATGGAGTGCTTCAGAAAGCTTAATCATCTCAAAGCTTTTTTGATTTTTACATGCTTTATTAAACTCACCTACATTGCTAATATGTAAAAGTTTATTCCACCCTACATACTCATTAAAAATCCCAAAACGTTTATCTTGTACACACTTCTCCTCCAACTGGCTGGGCTCACGACGGCATGGAATACGTAATAGAATATTACCATGATACATCTCTACATCAAAGAGCGTGATATATCCAGTAGATGGCATTAGTGCGCCTGTATAATAATCTATATAGTCACCCATGCGATAGTAGCGACAGTAAGGATTACCTAACGTCTCAAAAAGCGTTACTTCTCCTTCGTTTCGTTCGCCAAAAAGGCGAATCACCTCTTTGGTTTGTCGCTCCTCGGTAACAATAGGACGGTCTTCTGCAATAATAGCCTGCATGCGTGATTTAAGTTGCTGTACTATCTCAGACGTAATGGTTTTTGCTTCATCACGCGATTCTCGAATAGTGCAATAAAATCCGCGACTGATGGGGTGTTCTATACGCAAATCACAATCATGCCAAAGTTCTCTCACAGCACATGCCATCACCATACTCAATGTACGAATATAGCATCGCGCACCACTCTCACTAGTTGCATCAAGAAACTCAATATCTTTAGGCTTATAGATCAAAAAATTGAGACTTTGCACCTTGTAGTTTACTCGTGCTGCTATAATGGGATAGCGAATGTCCAAGGTAGGACAAAGCTGATCGTACAACTCTTTGATAGAAGTTCCACATGGAATTTGAACGAACTGGTTGTTGTTCTTACAATAGATGGTAACTAAATTGTGCATATGCTCTACTTTTGCTAATTACTACAAAAATAATAATATCATTAACTGACCTGTCAATACACGCAAAAACATTGTCAGTGGATATACGGTAGAATATGCCACCGCAGCGCGATCATTGCTAAAAGATAGCGTTGTGGCATATGCCAAAGCTGGAGGACTAGTTGTAGTACCAGCAATCAAACCCATCAGCGTGAAGTAATCCAACTTCATAAACCAACGAGCTATTACACCTACAACAAGCAATGGTACAATAGTGATAATTACACCATAGCCTATCCATATATATCCTCCATCTAATAAAGTGGATACAAAGGTCTTTCCTGCACCAAAACCCACAGCAGCTAAAAACATAGCTATTCCTATCTCACGAATCATCAGATTAGCACTACTGGTAGTGTATGTAACGATATGCAATTTTGGTCCAAAACAACCCAGCAAAATAGCTACAATCAAAGAGCCGCCTGCAATACCCAATTTAAACGGCTGAGACAATCCTGGCAACATAATTGGAAGCAGCCCCAATGCCACGCCAATGGCAATACCCAAGAATATTGACACCAGATTCGGCATATCTAAACGCTTCGTGGAATTACCAAACAAGCTCTCCACTTTATTCACTGCTCGTTCTTCGCCTACCACAGTGATACGATCACCCAACTGCAAATATAAGTCACGAGTAGCTAGCAAATCAATACCTGCACGGCGAATGCGCGTAATAGATACATGGTAGGTGGCACGAACATTTAAGTCCCCTATACGTTTGCCATTCAATTCTGGCTTTGTAACCACCACATGATGCGATACTAAATGAGCGGGCTGCTGAGGATCATTCTGAAGAGTTGTTTCCATACCAAGTAACTGAACGCTCTTTTCGTATTCTTTATCTATCACAATACGTACTCTATCACCCACGTGCAATATCGTATCAACATCAGGAAATTCATCCTCACCCGACGGACGAACTAAACGAGAAACAACCAAACTCATATTGCATATTCGGCTCAAATCGCGAATATGCGCTCCCTCCACTTGAGGATTTGTCAGCAAGACATCAATATAGGCTATTTCTTTCTGTACATCATTTTCAGATTTGACACGTATCTCTTCTTTATCTATTTTGATACGGAAAATCCAACGCATCATTAAAATAACCATGATAATGCCTACTACACCCAAAGGATAGGCCATCGCATAACCGCTGGCAATATTAGGATAGGCATCGCCTGTGATATCAATAAATGCTTGTTGTGCAGCACCTAAGCTTGGCGTATTCGTCACAGCACCACAAAGTACACCCGTCATGGTAGCAATATCTACGCCTGAACAGAGATGTATCACATAAGCTATTGCACAGCTCAACAACACCATGGTCAACGCCAAAATATTCAACTTTATTCCCCCTTTGCCAAACGAAGAGAAGAAACTAGGACCTACTTGTAAACCTACGGAATAAACAAACAAGATAAGACCAAAATCCTTAGCAAACGTTTCTACCACGGGATCAAGATGCATACCAAAATGCGAAAAAGCGATTGCACAGAATAAAATCCACGTAATACCCAAAGTGATTCCCTTAAATTTCAAATGATGGCTAAGGAAAAGACCAGTAGCAATTGCTATGGTGAGTATAAATATCGAATGTGGCACGCCTGTGCCAAAAAATAGAGAGTGCAACCATTCCATATTAAATGACAATTTTGGGTCTAACAATAAAAGTTAGTGCAAAGGTACAACATTTTTTTTACATATACAAATTGAATTAGCAAAATGTCAGACTTAAGAGCTATTAGATGCTGAAGAGATACTCCAGTGCCTCATTAATATCCTCTTCACATATATGTTGGTCTATGATAACTTGTCCCACATCTTGTAGGAGCGTAAAATTGGGTGTTAGGTTTGCCATATTCTTCTTATCCTGGTACATACGCTGAATAAGTTCCCCACGTTGCTTACAATTGCATTGTGGTCTGCCATAGTATTGCAACATGATTTTCACTAATTGCTGAAGCACTTCGCGAGGACAACCTGTATGAATAACACTCAGATATACCTCTGCTACCATACCCCAAAGTACGCAGTAACCATGTGGAGCTGGTTGAGAGTTTAAAGTCATTGCCTCAATAGCATGCCCCACCGTATGACCAAAGTTCAGTATCTTACGTAGGCCTTGCTCATAAGGATCTTGCGCCACAACATATTCCTTAACCTGAATGCTTGCTTGTAACGTCCCCCTATCAGATAGGGTTTGTATTACTTGTTCTCTAGGTAACTCATCATCTAATATCTGCAAAAGTTTTATCCACTCTTCTTGGCTGGCTATCAGCGCGTGCTTCACCATTTCAGCCAAACCGCTTAGTAATTCTTGCTCTGGTAAGGAGTGAAGAAAAGGAGGATGAATAAAAGTAATCAATGGCTGTGTGAAAGTACCTATAACATTCTTTGCTCCTTGATAATCAATACCTGTCTTGCCACCAGATGAAGCATCAACCATAGCGAGCAAGGTGGTGGGGATATTCACAAAGCGAATTCCGCGCATGTATGTAGCAGCCGCAAAACCACCTAAATCCGTAATCATACCGCCACCCAAATTAATCAGCAGAGCTTGGCGTGTGGCATGGTGCTTGAGAAGAAAATCCCAGACCAACTGTACAGAAGATAGATTCTTATGTATTTCACCCGCTGGCAACGTGAGTAAATGATACGGTGTTCCCCCGATAAAATCGGCGAAAAGTGGTAAACAATATGCTTCGGTATTAGTATCCGTCAGTACATACAACTGCCCTGCAGGCAGATCATGCAGCAGAGCTGATAAAGCAATATTTGATAATTTGTTGGTCAGCAATTTGTTTTATTTATAGTAAAAAGTTTGCAAAGTTACGATTTTTTTTGTAATTTTGCACCCTAAATGAGAAAAATTATGAAAAAAAGAGTATTTTTTACTATTTTAATGGCATTTTTTACCCTTGCGAGCATGGCAGAGGGTTTAACTTATTTATCTACTGAAGATTTCAAGAAAAAAGTATGCTATTATGACCTGTCTTCGCAGCAGCAACCTGAATGGAAATACATCGGCGATAAACCTTGTTTAATTGATTTCTCCACCACCTGGTGTGGTTGGTGCAAGAAATTACACCCTATTCTCGAGCAAGTAGCCAAAGAGTACGAAGGAAAAATATATGTATATACCCTTGATGCAGAGAAGGAGCCTGAGATAGCAGCTCTTTTTGGTGTGCGTAGTTATCCTACAGTTGTTTTCTGCCCAATGGAGGGCGCACCACGCGTAGCACAGGGGTATCGTGCTCTGGACTACTGGAAAGAGGCCATCCATAGTTATTTTGGACTTTAATTATCTTTCGCGACTTTAAAAATTAGACACTCCATTTTAAAACAATGCAAGTAGAATTAATATTACTCGTTCTCTCGCTCCTTTTTTTTGCGAGCATTTTTACCGATAAAATCGGATATAAGTTCGGAATTCCTGCCTTATTTTTGTTTCTGGCAGTAGGTATGCTCTTTGGTCCTGACGGACTGGGTAAACTCATCAACGAAGAAGGAGTTGGCTATATGCTGAATGTAGGTTCAGCCCAAGCCATCGGTACCATAGCGCTATGTATTATCCTCTTCTCGGGTGGATTAGACACCAAACTATCGGATATACGTCCAGTTATCCAACCAGGACTCACACTTGCCACCGTTGGTGTTTTACTGACGATGATCATCACGGGTATTATTATCTATTACGTCTTCGGTTGGTTCAGCGCTATTGCCAGCGTGAGTCTGCCTGTGGCTTTGCTGATGGCATCCACCATGTCGTCCACCGACTCTGCATCGGTGTTCTCTATTCTTCGTACCAATAGTATTGGACTGAAGAATAACCTGCGTCCGCTTTTGGAGTTGGAGTCGGGTGCCAATGACCCGATGGCATATGTACTAACCACTACGATGATTGGTATCGTCACGGCAGCTGGTAATCAGGTCACAGCTTTGTCGGTGGTACAAGATATTGTTATCCAGTTGATTATGGGTGCAGTGCTTGGTTTTATATTTGGTAAGGGTATCGTCAGCATCATGCGTAAGGCAGATCTGGGTAACGAGTCGCTCTATCCTATCATGGTGCTTACGGCATGTATCTTTATCTTCTCTATCACCTATTTTCTCAAGGGCAATACCTACCTGGCAGTCTATATAGGCGGTCTGGTGATTGGCAATAGCAAGTTTACTCGCAAGCGCCAAACGCGCAGTTTCTTTGATGGTCTGACATGGCTCAGCCAACTGGTTATCTTCCTTGTCTTGGGCTTGATGGTACGCCCGCATGAACTCTTCCGTCTTGAGGTATTATTGCCTTGTTTGATTATTAGCATCGTGATGATTTTCATTTCGCGTCCTATATCTGTTTTTCTTTGCATGATTCCATTCAAGCAATACAAGCGCAACGATAAGATGTTACTTAGTTGGGTGGGATTGAAGGGTGCCGTGCCTATCATCTTTGCTATTATGTGCGAGGCGAATGATGTGCCTCATGCTGATTTGATATTTAATATCGTTTTCCTGTGTACCATTGTTTCGCTCATAGCGCAAGGTACGTCGCTCTCTTCTGTTGCCAAGAAACTAAAATTGGCTACTCCGCCCGTTGAACTCAAGAAGCTTACGCACTTTGATATCGATTTACCAGAAGAAGTAGAGTCTTCTGCTACGGAGATAGAGGTTAAGGAGGAGATGCTGGTGCGTGGCAATAGCCTCAAGAACCTTGTTTTCCCTGATAAGACGTTGGTTATTATGGTGCGTAGAGGCGAAGATTTCTTTGTACCTACAGGTAACTCCGAGTTGGAAGTAGGTGACCAGTTGTTGGTTATCACCGATAACGATGCTATACTAGCAGCCCAGTATCGCGAAGAAACCGAAGAGGAGGAGAATAAACATTGGGGCATGCAACTCATCAACAACACGTGGGACTTCGCCAAACAGAAGTGGCAACAGATGGTTGCTGGCAAACGTAAATAATTAACATACAATACAACACTATGAAACACATATCATTGTTCACTGCATGCTTATGCGTAGCATCGCTGTTCACAGCCTGCCAATCAGGCGTAGATTACCAACCTTGGTCCAAAAAGAAAGCCCAAGAATGGTACATATCGCATCCCTATCGTGCGGGGTGTAATTTTCAGCCTAGTACTGCTATTAACCAAATTGAGATGTGGCAATCCGTCACCTTTGATGCTGCTACCATAGACCGCGAACTTGGTTGGGCTGAGGAATTAGGTTTCAATCTCATGCGCGTGTATCTGAGTAGCGTTGTTTGGCAAAACGAACCTGAGTCATTTAAGGCGCATATGGACGAGTATCTGACCATTGCCGAGAGCCACGGCATTAAGACGCTATTCGTTATCTTTGACGACTGCTGGAACCCTGAGTCTGCTTTTGGCGAGCAACCAGCTCCTAAGCCAGGCGTGCATAACTCAGGTTGGGTCCAAGACCCTGCTGTCAGCCTGCGTGCAGACACCGCGACCTTGTTCCCCATCTTGGAGCAATATGTCAAGGACGTGATGACCACCTTCAAGGACGACGAGCGTATTTGGATGTGGGACTTGTATAACGAGCCAGGCAACTCGGGCCACAAGATGACCTCCATGCCGCTGCTGCGCAATGTCTTCCGTTGGGCGCGCGAGTGCCAAGTGAGCCAACCGCTCACCGTAGGCGTATGGTTCATGGAGTGTCCCGAACTCAATCAGTTCCAACTCGCTAACTCCGACATTATCTCCTACCACAATTATAGCAATCTTGACAACCATCGCCAATGCATTGACACTCTTCGTCAGCACGAGCGCCCTATGGTCTGCACCGAGTATATGGCACGCCGCAATGGTAGCTATTTCCAAACCATTCTGCCACTGCTCAAGGAGCATAATGTGGCAGCCATCAACTGGGGTTTTGTCAGCGGTAAGACGAATACCATCTTTGCTTGGGACGAACCTATGCCTGAGGCACAAGAGCCTCCATTGTGGTTCCACGATATATTCCGACAAGACCATACACCTTTTAATATAGAAGAGGTGAACACCATCCAGAGCGTCATGATTCCATCAAACAATGGCCACTATGAAAACAACCGCTAAGATTCTAATCCTCATACTATCTCTTATTATATTAGGATGTACCCCGAGTGAGCAACCCACTCAGAGCGGATTGCTGCGCAGTCATTTTCAGACCGAGCATGCAGGCATGCCAACTGACCTCTATACGCTGACCAACCAACAGGGTATGGAAGTATGTTTTACGAATTTCGGCGGACGTATTGTCAGCATCATGGTGCCTGATAAGGATGGTCAGCTGCTAGACGTCTGCCTCGGACATGACTCCATAGCCGACTATATTCGCTATGGCTATCAGGGTTGCAATTTCGGTGCGCTCATTGGTCGCTACGGCAATCGTATCAAAGAGGGTCGTTTCACCTTGGACGGCGTGGAGTACCAGTTACCTCGCAATAACGATGGCAACTGCCTGCATGGCGGAGGCGAAGTGGCGTTTCACAATCGCGTATGGCAAGCGCAGTCCATCAGCGACAGCAGCATTGCCTTCTGCACCGTGAGCAAAGATGGCGAGGACGGCTTCCCTGGTACATTGCGTGTAAAAGTGACCTACACCCTGACCGACGACAATGCTATCCGCATAGACTACGAGGCCACCACCGACAAGCCGACGGTCATTAACCTCACCAATCACTGCTATTTCTGCTTGAGTGGTAATCCCAGTCGCGATATCATGGATGAGATACTCTACCTCAATGCCGAAGCCTACACCCCTGTAGATGGCAATGTGGCAGTGACGGGCGAAGTGGCTACGGTGGAGAACACCCCATTTGACTTTCGTACCCCAACCTGCATTGGCGAGAGAATCAACGATACTACCCACCAGCAGATTGTCAATGGCCGTGGCTACGACCACAACTGGATTTTGGCTACCAATGGCGATCTAAATGCCCTTGCAGGCGTATTGTACGATGCTGCGACAGGTATCGAAATGCGCATTCATACCGACCAACCCGGTGTACAATTCTATGCTGGCAACTTCTTGGACGGCAGTTTTATGGGTAAAAATGGAGTGGCGTACCCACGCCGTAGCGGTCTCTGCTTTGAGACACAACATTTCCCCGATAGCCCTAACCAACCTGCTTTCCCATCGACCACCCTGCGTCCAGGAGAGACATATACCACAACAACCATCTATAAATTTGGCATCAAGTAGAATAATACATACGGCATGACCGTTGCAGCATATTTACAATAATCTTTTCAAAATGAAAAAAACAATCTTCCTCACAGGTGCCACAGGCACTATGGGATACGCAGGTATGACAGAAATCCTGCGCTATCCTGAGAAATATCAATTGCGCATCCTCGCGCGCCCAAGCAAAAAAAATAAAGAAAAACTTGCGCCACTAGCAGATAAAGTAGAAATCATATGGGGCGACCTCACCAACTACGATGATATCCTTCGTGGTGTGACAGGTGCCGACATCGTACTCCACGTAGGTGGTATGGTATCACCACAAGCAGACTACCGTCCAGAAGCCACTCTCCACACCAATATCAAAGCTGCTACCTATGTGCGCGATGCTGTATTAGCACAACCAGAAGAAAAACAACCTAAGGTGGTTTACATTGGTAGTGTAGCACAAATGGGTGACCGCCGCGAACCACTCCACTGGGGACGCACAGGAGACCCTATCTGTGTATCAGCATACGACCACTACGGACTGACCAAAGCGCAGGCAGAGCGTATCATTACCAATTCACCTATCAAACAATGGGTGAGTCTTCGCCAATCAGGTATACTCTACCCTGCTATCTTGAAGAACTATGACCCAATCATGTTCCACGTACCTATCCGTGGCGTATTAGAGTGGGCCACAGTAGAAGACAGCGGACGACTATTAGAACGCGTATGTCGTGATGAAGTACCAACCGAGTTCTGGAAAAACTACTATAATATCGGATCTGGACAAGAATATCGTATTAGCAACTATGAATTTGAGTGCTTATTGTTGGATGCTATTGGTTGCCCTCGCCCAGAAAAGATATTCAACGCAAATTGGTTCACTACACGCAATTTCCACGGCATGTGGTACATTGATGGCGACAGACTGGAGAACTATCTCCACTTCCGCGCAAACATGCCTGTAAAAGAATATTTTGCACACATGGCTAAAGATGATAGCGTGCCTGCTGGTATTAAGTTTGCAGCTAAGACTAAAGTAGCTAAACTATTCCCTCGTTGTGTGAAAATGGCTATGTATGCCATGGCTATGTCTAAGGAACACGGTACACAATGGTGGATCAAGCACAACAAGACACAACGTATCAATGCTTACTACGGTACACTGGAGGCATACAAAGCTATTCCAAACTGGAAAGGATGGGATCTCTCGCACAATAGCGAGGAATATGTATTGCTTGATCACGGATATGATGAGCAAAAACCAAAAGAGCTTTTTACTTTGGAAGATATGCAAAAAGCCGCAGCATTCCGCGGTGGCAAATGCATATCCACAGAGATGATACAAGGCGACTGGGATACTCCATTACTCTGGGAATGTGCTGAAGGACACCAATTTACTGCTACGCCTCGTGTAGTGCTACTGGGTGGACACTGGTGTACTGAATGTATGCCATATCCATACCAAAACGAGCCAAACGCGCGTCCATGGCAATGGGATAGGGTAGCCAAGAAAAACCCATTCTTTGCGCAACTTTGGTCTCCACTCCATGACGCAAACGAAGATAATGTGTATGGTCCAGAAGTATTTGACGGATGGGAGAAATAAGTTAGGCGAGAGGCGATAAGGAAAATATAGATAAATACCGTGCCATTGTGACAAAAATTTCACTTTGGCACGGTATTTGCATTAGCACCTATGCAAGGTTAAATGCCAACCTATCCTATTGAGAGGATGTTGCCATAGAACCTAAACCTAACTATAAAATTTATTGTATTATGTTACCTACTATCAAAAGGCAAACCAATTGGTTGCCAACTATTTTCAATGATTTCTTCAATGACGAGTGGTTTCCTATGCGTACCGCTGTCACAGCTCCAGCCATCAATGTCAAAGAGAATGACAAAGCATTCACTGTAGAAATTGCCGCACCAGGCATGACCAAAGATGATTTCAAAGTACATGTGAACGAACTAGATCAGTTGGTGGTATCTATGGACAAAAAGCATGAAAGCAAAGAAGAAGACAAGTCTTCTAAGTATCTCCGTCGTGAATTTAATTACACCCGTTTTGAGCAAGCTTTGCTGCTACCTGAAAACGTGGATAAAGATGGCATCACAGCCAAAGCATGTAGTGGTGTATTATGCATTCATCTTCCTAAATTGGCTACGATCCCCGAGAAACAACCCAGCCGTGTGATTGATATCCAATAAAACCCAAACGCCCACCTTCATGCGTGAGCACAAAGATGGGTGTTAGTACAAAAAAATGTTTTTATTGTTTTTAGATTGTTTTTGGGGTTGCACCTTAACAGGTGCAGCCTTTTTTTCTAATCAATAACAACATACCTACAAAAGTAAGCAGAGCATTGAGAATCAATCGTTCGTGTGAGAAGACATAGCCGTGGAACCATGCTTGTGAATTAACATCAATCACCCAAGTGATGACAGGAGCTAGAATAACAACTAGTGGAATCCAACGGTCACGTACCTGTTCCTTGGTGAAAATACCAAAGCAAAACATACCCAAGAGAGGACCATAGGTGTAACTTGCCACCTTATACACAGTTTGGATCACAGAGTCATTATTGAGCAAGTGGATGATATAGATACATAAAGCCATCAATACAGCCATACCGATATGCACCAAAGTGCGTACCTTGGTAAGACGGGCATCATTTTCCTTATTCAGAATATCCACAGTGAACGAAGTAGTTAAAGCGGTCAAAGCACCACCAGCAGCCGAATATGCAGCAGCTATAAAACCAATAATGAACAACACACCTACAACCACAGGGAAGTAATCACCTGTAGCCAAGAATGGGAATACCTCGTCGCCTTTGAGCGATGCTACCTCAGTAACACCAGTTTGAGCTGCATAAGTATAGAGCAAATAACCCAAGAAGAGGAACAAACCAATCACTACAATCTGCATCAACGCACCTACAATGAGGTTCTTTTGGCTCTCACGTGGGTTTTTACAAGATAATGTACGTTGCATAAGGTCTTGATCAAGACCAGTAGTAGCAATGACCAAGAAAATACCCGCCAAGAATTGTTTCCAGAAATAAGTACCCTCTTTAGGATTATCAAAGAAGAAAGTACGGGTCATATCATTAGTAGTCCATCTCTCTATATTTACTCCAGCACGGAGCACAAAATAGATACAAAGCGCAACAGAAAGTATTAAGCAGCAAGTTTTCAGTAGATCTGTCCAAATAAGTGACTTCACACCGCCTTTAAACGTACATAGATATACAATCAACACAGTGATTACGGCATTCACCCAAAATGGCACAGGCACAGCCAAACGGTCAAATACCAACAACTGAAGTACTTCACTCACAACAAACAGACGTACACTGGCACCCAACATCTTGCTCACAAAAAAGAGCCATGCACCCGATTTATAAGTATTCATACCAAAACGCTGTTGTAAGTATTGGTAGATAGAAGTGAGGTTGAACTTATAATACAATGGAATAAGCACATAGGCTATCAAGAATTGTCCTACTGTGAAACCAAGTACCATTTGCATATATGCCCAGCCCGAAGTAGTCACCATACCAGGTACACTGACGAACGTAACACCCGAGATAGCAGCGCCAATTGTAGACATAGCTACCAATAGCCAGTTGCTACTACGGTTGCCCGAGAAAAATCCTGCATTATCTGCCTTACGGCCAGCAAGATAAGACACGAAAAATAGCAATGCAAAATAGCATGCAATAACAAGAAGAATAGTTAGTGGATTCATATTATTGTTTGAATGTCTAATGTCAAAAGTTTAAAGTTTGAAGGCGTGGGTTATTCTGCATAGAGGAGATAAGGGCGACGTTGCTCTTTGAATTTCGCTACATCCTCCTGCCAGCAAGCACGAATCTCCTCTTCTGATTTACCCTGATTAATCATTTTACGGACATAATCTACGCCTACAAGTAGTTCGAAGAACGAACGGAAGAAGTAATTGTCCATATGCAAATGATTATACGCATCCATTAGATAGCGCAATGAGAATCCTATTTGACGAGCCTCATCTTCAGTCATACCGCTAAGGTCTACACCATCACAAATACGTCCTTTTTGAGTGGATTGGTTAGGCGTAAACGTAATAGCAGGTCCATAGATACTCGCCTCTGTACGAGGAGTATTAAAATTAGGGTGACCATAGCACAAGAAAGGCTTATCCGTACCTCTACCTAAAGACACTGGTGTAGCTTCAAACAAGCAAACAGAAGGATAGAGATAAATAGAGAGCATATTACGCAGGTTAGGAGAAGGAGCCACAGGCAAACGATAGAGTGTTTGATGGGTATATTCTTTGCAAGGAATAACAGTAAGAGCCACTTGCAAAGAGTCATAGAGCCAATATTCACCATTAATCATTAATGCAAGTTCACCCAATGTCATACCATGTACTACAGGGATAGGCAACGCACCAACTCCCGACTTATGTTTCATATCAAGAATAGGACCATCCACATAATAACCATTAGGATTAGGACGATCAAAAACCATAAACTGCTTACCTTCATGAGCACAAGCATCCATCAGGCGGAACATGGTAATATAATACGTATAAAAACGAAGACCAACATCTTGAATATCCGTGATAAGAACATCAAAAGTAGCCATTGCTTCTTTAGATGGACGATGACTTTTGCCATCATAGAGCGAAAGAATTGGAATACCAGTCTTTTCATCTACGCTGCTGGCTACATGTTCACCTTCGCGCGCAGTACCACGAAAACCATGTTCAGGAGAGAAAATGGCGGTAACCTCTACACCATGTTTGAGCAAAAGATCAAGGGTGTGAATAGTATCTTCACCTTGAATAACTATACCTGTATGATTACTCATAAGGGCTACACGTTTGCCTTTGAGCAAAGGCAGATATTGTTCGGTTCGTTCTGCACCAACAACGACACGCTCTGCATGAATCATAATACAAGCAGTGCAAAGAAAAACTAATAGAGTAATGATCTTTTTCATGGAATAATTATTTATAATTAAAAACTACATATGAATTTCTACCGATCGATCTCCATTATCCAACACTTGGATATCTACATTCACAAGATCGTCGGGTAGGATAGGGGAGATCATCTCCGCCCATTCAATAAAACAATAATTACCGGAATAAAGATACTCCTCTGTACCCATATCCATTGCCTCTCGCAAATCCTTTATTCGGTAGCAATCAAAGTGATACACTTCCTCCTTTGCTTTTTGTCCTTCACCCATTTCTCTCGTTACTTCATACACGTTAACAATTGCAAAAGTAGGACTATTCACAATATCTTCTGTCCCCATTGTTTCACACAACTGCTTAATGAAAGTGGTCTTTCCAGCTCCCATATTGCCATTAAAGGCAAACACACGTCTGTCACCGCACATATCTAAAATATCCGTTGCAGCTACTTCCTGACCTTGCTCATTGAGCAATAGAATTCCTTTATGTATGTCCTTTTTTATAGTATATTTGTACATCTCTACTTATTTTGATTGCAAAAATACTACTTGTTTTCACCCTATTTAGACGCGTGCTTGTACTTTTTTCAGTGCAATCTCATATGCATCACGATAATAGGTAAAGAAGTGTTGCCATTCGGCTTGCAAAGCCAAATCTACTGCCGCATCACGAGATGCTGCGACTTTCTTTGGTGTAAGCGAAAGATAATATTCTATTGTGTTAACAATATGCATTATGACATCGTTGGTATTGCTATCATTGCGATAGATAACAGCCACACCCTTATCAATTGTAGTACATCCCTGCTCTTCACACCATACGCCATAGCCACTCAAGCTAGTAGTGATAGTTGGTACATGGAAAGCCATACTCTCAAGTGGTGTATAACCCCATGGTTCATAGTAACTTGGAAAGATCGTTAAATCAAGACCTATCAACAAATCATAATAAGGAAGATTAAGCACACCATCATTACCATTGAGATAAGTAGGCACGAACACCACATGCACATTTCCTATACTAAAATCCGCGCGATCAAGATAAGGAATCATCACGAAGGCAACGATAGATTGCTTCGCTTTTTTATTAGGCGATGAGGCGAGATTCTTCATCGCCTCCAAAAACACATCAATACCCTTGTTTTTCCACTCGAATCGTCCAGCTGTACCAATAAGCATATCAGTATTCTTTACTGCTATACCTTTTGTGCGAGCGAGATCCATCAAAGCATTGCGTGCACGCTTTCGTGCGGAAACAAAATCCTCTCCTTGTGGCACAAAACCTTGCTCAAATCCATTAGGAGTCACAATATCCACAGGTTTATCCAGCAATTGCTTGCATTCGCGTGCAGTGAGATCACTCACAGTAGTAAAACAGTCACACAGATGCGCAGCTTTCTTCTCAGCAGAGTGCTTGCTTACCATATTGAGTTCCAAAGCCATTTGGTCGCCTTGGAAAGCATCAAAACAATCATATAGCGGCTTACCATTACCTGCAATAGAACGACCTATACTTGTAGCATGGGTAGTAAATAACGTACCTATAGCAGGACAATGCTCTCGCAAATAGAAAATAGTAAATGCAGTCTGCCATTCATTGCAATGCATTACGGTAGTAGGCATATCAAGGTGCTTATATAAGCTTTCTGCCACTTGTCCTACTGCATAAGCAAACAAACAACTCTCATCATAATCGCCATAAGCAGCATGGCTCTGAATGCCATACTTCTCCCACATATGACCGAATATTTGATCCTTCTCTGCCCATAGTTCATCCCATTTAAGTAATACAGCAATAGGTTTTCCTGGCACTTGCCAACGACCTACGCGTACACCCTTTGGACGCCAGCCGCGGAATAGAGTCTTGCTCTCTTTGAAGGTCAAATTAGAATGTTCGCCAAAATCTGGACCAAAAAATACGACTTTATCTTTATGTTCTTTTTGCATAGAAGCAGCACGTGTAGAAAGAACGGCATAGATACCGCCAACACGATTGCATACCTCCCAACTGGTCTCAAAAATATACTGAGGTTGCATAATACTTATCTGTTGTTATTATTGACTACGATGCGGTCAATATCGCTTAGATTGTTACACAATATTGGTGTTGTAGAAAATTGATTATTCTTACTTTTGATTACTGGCATTACCTTCAAACCCGAACGAGTAGCCCAATAAATTTGGTTGCGTTCAGCATCAACATAAATAGCTCCAGTAGCCTCACTATCAATAAGTTGCACATCTTTACCATTGAAGTTTGCCACATACAATCCCTCTGCAGTAGTAATATACCATTTTTGGGTCATTGCATCTATCTGCAAACGTAGGACATCGTACTCTGGGAAGATATGCTTCATGTTATGAATATTGAATACAGAATCATTGAATATGACACAGGTATCTGTAGCATTAGATAATAATAGCATGTCCTCCTCCAATTGGCTATACACCACGCTATCTAAACGATCGTTGATAATGCGCTGACGATAGATGTGATCCTTACATTTCATCACAATAGCAGGAGCTTGGGTCTCATATACTACAAAACCACGACTGATAGTAGGTAGTACAGTCTGACCCTGTGTGATAGTAAGTTGCACATTCTTTAACTCGTTATTCTTTGTTGGATTTTTGAAATATACGACAATGCTATTATCAGTAAGTTTGCCACTACTAAGAATACAATTTTCGGGCAAAGTCCACTGATAGAGTAGTTCATAACCAAATGGGTTGTAGATATTGGCTGTAAACTTCACATCTTGACAATGCAAAATAGAATCCAAAGACGATACAAAAGTAGGTACCGTATCATAAACGGTAATAGAGTGACTACGGGTGTTATATTTGGCACTATCTACCACTAGTGTTACAAGATATGTACCCGGCTTCTTGTACACTTTGGTTGGATTTTTCAACAAACTAGTACTATTATCGCCAAAAGTCCAGGTCCATGATTCGCCTGCACTACTACTGTTTGTAAACTTCACTGTCTCGCCAGCTTTTGGTTCTGCTGGTGAAAAACTGAAATCTACATTCACTTTTTTGCACCCCATAACCATGAGTGCACATACTAAATATATTACAATTTTCTTCATATCTTAATTAATCTTTCGCCCCTTATCTAACAACTGAATTGGGTTAAACTTTTTCGCCACCAAGTCATTTGTCGTTTGGCATAGTGTCGCGAGTTTTGTTGTATCATCTCTATGGCCCGCTGCAAAGTCCATTCGCCTCTTAAATAACGCAGCATTTCTTTATACCCCACGGTATTCACGCTATTAGGTAAAGTAGTATAATCTAGCTCTACCGAAGGGTCAAGAGGGATATTGAGCTTATCAAATGCGCGTTTAGCTTCTTCTACCAAACCTTGCTCAATCATCTGTTCCACTCGCAGATTGATGCGATGATACAATTCTTCGCGAGGACGCTCCACTAATTCATACTCTATATCATATAACGTGGATGGCGCCTCTCTAAGTTGCTGTTCGCGTTTGCGAAACGAAGAATAGGGTTGTCCACTAGCTTTAGTTACCTCTACGCAGTGCATTAAGCGCTGTGGGTTTTGCCTATCCACGATATCCCAATAGGCAGGATCTATCTGCTGAACCTCTTGTTGTAGCCATTCAAGGCCCTTCATTTGATACATTTTTCGTACAGCCTCACGTATATTGGCTGGTACTTCAGGTATCTCATCAATCCCCTTGCATACTGCATCCACATACATCATACTACCACCGACCATCACTACAGTATCATGCTTGGTAAATAATTCACGCAATAATTCCTGACAATCACGTGCATAATGACCTGCACTATATACCTCATCCAAGGCCTTGCATCCTATAAAATAATGTGGAACACCATCCTGTTCTTCTGCAGTAGGTGCAGCTGTACCAATAGGCAAATCTCGATATATTTGTCGTGAGTCGGCACTTACGATAGGACAAGCATACTGCTTGGCTACTTCAATAGCATGGGCAGTTTTTCCCACACCCGTAGGACCGATTATTACAATCAAGCGAGACATTTAAAACATCGAACCGTCATCAAAACTCAGGTCTTGATAGCCTTCTAAGTCCAAATCGCCGTCATCATACTGGCTATCGCCATAGAAGTCATCGTCAATATCCCACTCGTTTGCTTTACTCTTTGTTGTATCTACTATCTCCTCTTGCAACAATTGCACAGGCGCATCACCTCGTGACTCTACACACACAACACCATTGCATACACCAGGCAAGATATCGGCTACACGACCAAAGAAATAACGCTCATTCATAGGATCGAATACGTAAATCATGCGTTGTCCACTCTCTTCTAGCAGATCGCTAAGACGCGTAGACTCCATCACCATATTGTCATACTCAAAATTACTTCCCATCTCCACAAGAGTCACTTCTTGCTCTTTCTCCCAATGGTCATTACACATATAGAATGACGTCATTTGATTATCGGGATAACCAACACTTTGGAGCAGCGCGTTGTGCAAATCTAAAAAAGTTGCATCACTATCTGCTTCGTACACGCGACGAAAATCATCTACGTCGTCGCAAGAGAATTTAATTCGATATATCATAGTTTACTACTAATTTTACATACAATTACGTAATTAGCGTGCAAATTTACTACAAAAATCGCACATACGCAAAAAAACAGAGAAAAAAAATAAAAAAACAATATATTTCCACATAATGCCTGTTAACAATTTGTAAGATGATAACAGATTATCTCAAAAAACAACAAAAATACTTCATTTTTTTGTATATGTGAAAAAAAAATAGTACTTTTGCAGCCGCATTTAAAAAAGGCATCAACGGGATGTGGCGCAGCCCGGTAGCGCAACGGTCTGGGGGACCGGAGGTCGCAAGTTCAAATCTTGTCATCCCGACAAAAGAAACAACCACCTATACACAGAGGCGGTTGTTATTTTTTTATCAGTACTTATTTTGTGAATAAAAATAATATTTCACGTATGTGTGAATAAATATTAAAGTATCATCTATCGATTATCATTTTTGATCAAAAATCGCTACTTTTTGCTTGTAGTGTTTCACACATTCGTAAAAAATATTCAATTCTCAGAGCGATATTTTAGCATTAAAATGAGCGTAAACCTTTGTGCCTAAGCGAGTTCCTAATAATTCAATCCACTCGCTCTCTCCTGCTCTTTTAGCACGAGCTACAGAGCCGAAACGATGCAATATTTTTTGCTTAGTAGCAGATCCAACTCCCTGAATATCATCAAGTTCGCTCTTTGTTTGTGACTTGCTTCGTTTCTTTTTATGGAAAGTAATTGCAAATCTATGCACTTCATCCTGTATTTCTACCAACAAGCGGAATACTTCATCTGTCACTTTCAAACCAAACTCCTGAACAGGATCACCGTAGAGTAGGGTATTCGTCCTATGTCTATTATCCTTCTTCAAACCCGCCACTGGAATCTGTAAACCTAATTCACCATTTACCACCTCCATAATGGCTGACATCTGACCTAAGCCACCATCTGCAATAATCAAGTCGGGTAGGGGACATCCCTCTTCCAGCAAACGGCTATATCTCCTTCGCACCACCTCGCGCATACTTGCGTAGTCATCAGGACCAACAACCGTCTTTATCTCAAACTTCTTGTACTCGCTTTTGCATGCGCGTGCCTTTTTAAAGACAACACAACCTGCGACTGCATCGCTACCCTGCATATTAGAATTATCAAAACTATCTATCCACATAGGTAGGGTAGGCAACCCCAATAATTGTTGTAGGCCAGTTAAGATTCTAACGGCTCTTTGATCAGGATTTAGTTTATCATCCTGCTTTATTCTATCCTTTTTGTACTGTTGTACATTCTGCATCGCTAAATCTAGCAATCTTTTTTTATCACCTTGAAAAGCTATATTCACACGCAGATTTTCATCAATTATATCCGGAATAAACGGAACAATAATATCTCTCGTATTGCTACACAACTGCTCTCTCAACTCGTATATACCCATGGCCAACACTTCTTCTCTGCTCTCATCCAATTGCTTTTTATATTCTATGGTCTGCCCCTGAATAATGCTTCCTTTATGAACATGCAGCATAGATATATATACATTTTGGCCCATTTCATCGTACCCAAAGACATCTACATCGCCCGCGTGCGAATTTGTGATGATTGTCTTACTCTTAAAATTCTCGATCAATTCGAGTTTTTCTTTCAGTTTTCCTGCGTCTTCATAGCGCATTTCAATAGCAGCATTCATCATTTCAGCCTCTATTTGCTTGCCAATTTCTTGCGCATCACCTTTAATAATCTTACGAGCCGCATCAATATACTCTAGGTATCGTTCTTTACTCACTTTTCCTTCGCACACACCACAACAATTACCCAAATGATACTTTAAGCACATGCGATATCTCCCCAATTCAACGTTATTTTTAGTCATCTGCATATTGCAAGTACGAATAGGATATAATTTATGGATTAATTCTAATACCAAATCCAACGTATATCCAAAGGTGTAAGGACCATAATACTCTCCTACACCTTTGATAATATTTCGCGTCTTAAATATACGTGGATAATCCTCTCTCGTAATACAAATACTGGGATAACTCTTTCCATCCTTGAGCAGAATATTATAGTGAGGTTGATACTGCTTTATCAAATTATTCTCCAACAAAAATGCATCCTGTTCACTCTGAACCACAACATATTTTATATCCGCAATACTCTTTACCAGCAATTTGGTCTTATAGCGATCCTGCTCTTTATGAAAATAACTACCAACACGCTTTTTTAAGCTCTTAGCCTTACCCACATATATCACCTCCCCTACCTCGTTGAGATATTGGTACACTCCAGGTTCATCAGGCAAACGCTGAAGTATCGCCTGTATATGCGGATTTTTAAGCATCAACTTACTATGATCATGATGGATTCGAAGATAATTAGCAACTCATCAAGCTGCTTATCTCCACATCATCTCCAATAGTTTTTCGGCCATTCAAGAACTCAAGTTCTATAATAAAGTTGATAAACACCTTTTTCACACCAAACTTACGCACTAACTCCAAAGCCGCAGCCATCGACCCACCTGTAGCCAACAAATCATCATGAAGCAATACAACATCATTCTCATCCAACGCATCAGCATGAATTTGAATTTTATCAACTCCATATTCTTTGGAATAACTAACTTCAATAGTTTCAGCAGGCAACTTTCCTGGCTTGCGCACAGGTACAAATCCTGCACCTAGATCCATAGCCACAGCAGGACCAAGAATAAAACCTCTTGACTCAATACCAACCACTTTAGTAATACCATAAGCACGATAAAGATTCACAATCTCATCCTTCATCCATTTTAAATACTCTGGATTACTCAACACAGTGGTTATGTCCTTAAATACAATTCCTTCTACAGGAAAATCTTTCACATCGCGAATATGCGCGAGTACCTCTTCATGTTTCATATCTATAAATATTTTTAATTTTCACCTTATGTTCCACGTGAAACATTCATCGTCCCATTAACACCAGTAATACACTTATATCATTTGGACTGATACCTGGAATACGACTTGCTTCTCCTATAGTTGCAGGCTGAATTCTTGATAATTTTTGACGAGCTTCAGTACTTAGAGATTGAACGCTATTATAGTCGAAATCCTTTGATAGATGAATATTATCTAATCTGCGTAGCTTGTCAGCTGCTAATTTTTCACGCTCAATATACCCTTTGTATTTGATATTTATTTCTGCACTTTCAACAATTTCCTCTTTACGCGCACCAAATGTATCTATCTTTTCCTTTAACTCTGGCAACACCTCTGCCATTCCGGCAATAGTAACATTTGGTCGAGCCACAATATCTATCAACTTGCAGGTTTGTTGCAAATCGCCATACCCCATTTGGTTTAAATAAGCATTGATATCGTTTGCTTTTACAGAAGTAGTGCGAAGCATTTCTGTTAATGCTATTTCACTTTCTTGCTTGTTCTTAAATAAGTTCAAACGATATTCGTCTGCTAGTCCTATAGCATATGATCTTTCTGTTAGTCGAGCATCTGCATTATCCTGACGCAATAAGATGCGATATTCAGCACGAGAAGTAAACATTCGATAAGGTTCATCTACACCTTTGTTTACCAGATCATCAATCAGCACACCGATATAACTCTCATCCCGTGCTAAAGTAAATGGTATACCACCGATGATATTTTGATGTGCATTAATACCTGCCACCAATCCTTGTCCAGCAGCCTCTTCATAGCCTGTAGTACCGTTAATTTGACCAGCAAAGAACAAGTTTTTAATTTTTTTAGTTTCCAAAGTATGAAGCAATTGTGTAGGATCAAAAAAGTCATATTCAATGGCATATCCAGGACGATAGAGAACTATGTTCTCTAATCCTTTTACAGTACGCAACGCTTGCCATTGAATTTGCCAAGGTAGAGAAGAAGAAAAACCATTGATATAATACTCATTTGAATCCACACCCTCTGGCTCTAAGAATAATTGATGCATCTCCTTATCAGCAAAAGTAACTATCTTGGTCTCAATACTTGGACAATATCTCGGACCAATACTTTGAATCTGTCCATTATAGAGTGGGGAATCAGCTAATCCACCACGAAGTACGTCATGCGTATGATGATTGGTATAAGTAATCCAACAACTCATTTGTTTGAGTTGCCTTTGTACTGTATCTAAATAGGAAAACTGATGATTATCTTTATCTCCTAATTGCTCGGTCAGCTGTAAAAAATCTATACTTCGTTTATCCACACGAGCTGGAGTTCCTGTCTTCATACGATCGGAAGCAAACCCGAGCTGACGTAATTGCTCTGTAATACCAAAACTACTCGGTTCTGCTATTCTACCTCCTTCCATTTGTGTTTTACCAAAGTGGAGCAGACCATTCAAAAATGTACCATTCGTAAGTATGACTGCTTTTGCTTGCATTTCAACGCCCAACAGGGTTTTTACTCCACATACTTGAGCATCTTTTATTACCAACTCCACGACTGTATCTTGCCAAATATCTAAGTTTGGCGTAGTGGTTAAAATCTTCACCCACTCTTCGATAAAGCACTTTCTATCGCTCTGACTACGTGGACTCCACATAGCAGGCCCCTTACTACGATTGAGCATACGGAACTGAATAGCACTTCTATCTGTGACAATACCCATTTGTCCTCCCAAAGCGTCTATCTCTCTGACAATCTGTCCTTTAGCTATACCGCCTACAGCAGGATTACAGCTCATCTGACCAATCTTATTCATATCCATGGTGATGAGCAAGGTTTTGCTACCCATACGAGCAGCTGCACTGGCAGCCTCACAACCTGCATGTCCTGCTCCTACTACAATAACATCGTACTTAAACTCCATATATTCAATTACTTATATATCTTCTTATCTTTTACTTCCAATCACTCTATTTCTATGATGCCATTTTCCTTGTCCACTGAAGCTGGTTTTTCCAATTGTTCGTTGGGGTGGGAGAAAAGCATCTTCCAAATGAGTCTGCTCAATGAGTTGGTGCGTATCAGGATTCATCACTATTCCAATAATATCAAATCGTGGAACCAAATCAATACTATTCATCTTGATATACGCATTAGCAGCTGCTGCCATACGACGGCGTTTTAGTTCATCTACATACTCTTCGGGACGTTTACCACCAAATGTAGAGGTACGCGTCTTAACTTCCACAAAAGCTATTTCCTTACGACTAACTGCAATAATATCCATCTCCAGATGCCCGAAGCGCCAATTGGTTTCTATAATGCGAAAACCTTTTTTCTTCATTATTTGGCAGGCAGCTTCCTCTCCTATTTGTCCTATAATATTGTGTTCAGCCATCGCCTATCCTTGCATTTTATTCATTCGAGCAGCATCTAAGCGCAACATAACAGCCAAAAGTATCGTGAATCCCCATAAGGAAGAACCACCATAGCTAAAGAATGGCAGCGGAATACCTATCACAGGTAGCAAACCAAGCACCATACCAATATTGATGGTCACATGGAAGAGCAATATACTAACCACTGAATATGCAAAAATTCTGCTAAATTCATCGCGCTGTCGTTCCGCAATGTGTATGATTCGTAACACCAACATCAAATACAATAATAATAATCCTGCAGAACCTACAAATCCCCATTCCTCGCCCACAGTACAAAAGATAAAGTCGGTGTCTTGTTCTGGTACGAATTTGAGTTTCGTTTGGGTGCCTTGTAGAAATCCTTTACCCATTGTTTGTCCTGATCCGATGGCAATCAACGATTGATTCACATTATACCCAGCACCATGTGGATCATCTTTCATGCCTAATAAAACTTCGATGCGCACACGTTGGTGAGGTTGTAAAATATTATGAAATGCATAATCACAACCTTGACAAAGTGCTAGTGAAAAGAGTACAAATGCCGCCATCCAACCATATACTAGCTTCCTATATTTTACGCTTTGAACGAGTAAATAGATAGCCGAAAAAGCCAAGCTAATAATACCAATATAATTGAAATTAACGGTCATCCATAGACTAAGTAATAATCCTACACCATAACATAATGCTACACCTATTAGAACAATTATTATCGAGCGAAAATCTTTCTCACGTACTATCAGCAAACCTAAAATTACCACTTGCACTAATAGAGTACATACCAAATTACCTACATTACCTAGACCATAAGATAATGGTATATCACCTAATCGAATAGATAAAACAAAGAGCAATATACTCGCTGCTCCCCAACTTAGGACATATCCCGACATGCCTTGACGATAAAATACCAACAAAAAGGATATAAACACCAAGGCTGATCCTGTTTCACGTTGAGCAACCATAATGATCAGCATAGGTATAGCGATAAGGGCGAAAGGAATAATCAAATCTCGTAAATCACGTACTTTATAGCCATACTGGCTCATAAATTTAGCTATTGCCATAGCTGTGAAACACTTGGCAAACTCAGCAGGTTGTAGGCTAATGGGACCAATAGTGAGCCAGGACAATGATCCCTTGATATCACGCGCAAAAATAGGCGTGACAATCAGCAAAATAAGCATAGCTCCGTAAAATATATAGCCTAAAACATCATATGCTTTCTCTTCTATCATTAGGATAATTGTACCCATGACCACAGCAGTAATCAACCACACCAATTGCTTTCCAGCGCGGTTGGAGAAGTCCCAGATGCTAGTTTGGTCGAACGAATAACTTGATCCGTATATATTCAGCCATCCGAATAGTGCTATCACAATGAAAAGAACAATAGTCCACCAATCTATACCCGATATGATACTTCTGTTGTTATTCATTCGTCTTGTCAATTAAGTTGGCATTTATCATACGATTAAATAGGTCACTTCTTCCGATTTGACCGGTTAGATATTGCTCCATAACGAGCGTAGCAATTGGGCAAGCCCATGTAGCACCAAAGCCGGCATTCTCCACAGCCACAGCCACAGCTATCTGAGGATTATCCATTGGTGCGAATCCGATGAAAAGTGCATGGTCTTCGCCATGTGGATTCTGTACAGTACCCGTTTTGCCACACATTTGCAACTCAGGAATGTTATACCAGCGACCTGTACCTTCGGTCATCACACGAGACATACCACGATGAACCACATCAAAATAGCGCTCATCTACTAATGTAGAATGTATTCTCGATTTCATCGAATCGTTGCGATTAAAATGTGGGGTGATATAATATCCCTTGTTGGCTACCGCTGCTACTTGATTCGCCAATTGTAGTGGAGTCACCAAAATCTCTCCTTGTCCGATTGATAGCGAGCGAATTGTGATAGCCTTCCAGCCTTTTTGTCCATAAATCCTATTGTAGAACTCAGTAGTCGGCAAATACCCTTTTGCCTGCTCACGCACGTCAGTATCGGCAAATCGTTCGCCTAAACCAAAACTAGCTACTATCTCTCGCCAGTCGGTATAGTGTTGTTTGAAGAGAAGATGTCCATCTTGATAACCATCTTGTTGAAGCATATCGCGGAAAAGCGCCCAGAAATAGGGATTACAACTCTGCTCTATAGCCTCTTCTAAATCCACTGGACTTCCATGATCGTGTGTACATTTAATAGGTGTGGATGCTCGACCATTGCATGGGTATTTCGTATAGGATGTAACACTACCGTTTTGTAGGGCGACCAATGATTGCAAAATTTTGAAGGTAGAACCTGGAGCATATTGCGCTTGCGTAGCTCTATTCATAAGAGGTTTTGAAGGATCCTTCAGTAATTGCTGGTAATTAGCAGAGCGCTCTTTACCTACCAAGCGACGTGGATCCCAGTTAGGAGCACTGACCATTGCTATGATTTCACCTGTTTGAGGTTCGATAGCCACTACGCTACCTATCTTGTTTTGCATGAGTTGTTCTGCTATTTGCTGAGTAGCTCTATCAATACTCAAATATAGATCAGCGCCAGCTTCTGCAGGGCGATCCAGTTGTCCATTTTTATAGGCCCCCTGAATACGTCCACGCGAATCGCGCATGTACACTTCTACACCTTTATTACCACGAAGTTGTTTTTCATAGGTTCGTTCGATTCCATCACGGCCCGAATAGTCACCCACTGCATAGTAATCATCGCGCTCAATATCATTGTTATTCACCTCTCCCACATTGCCTAAGATATGTGCAGCTATCGGATAGGTATAATCACGCAACGTACGAATACGAATATCTACTCCTGGGTATTTATATTTTTCCTGTTGCAATTGTGCAATCTCCTCTTGGCTGAGGTTCTGCATAAAAATCTGAGGAGTATATCGCGAAAATCCTCCATTCTTACGACGATCAGAAAGCTCCTCAATGCGTAAGATGAAGTCATCTGGAGTAATGCGCAGTGTATTGCAAAAACCTATTGTATCAAATGGTTCTTGTGTCATCTCGCGAAGAATGATAGTTACTTCATAGATAGGCTGATTAGCCACTAGTAATTCGCCCTGACGATCGTATATCAGTCCGCGTGAGGGGTATAGCGTTTGCTTTAGTTGAGCGTTGTTTTCGGCTTTTTCTTGCGTAGACTGATCTATGACTTGCAGAAAAAACAAACGCACAATATAGGACAGCACGATACATACAGCTATGCCACCTATCACATACTTACGTTTATAGAATCTGTCATTAATCATATTATTGTTTCAGTCGATCATATCCTAATAATATGACGATGGTCATAAGGCTACTAATGAGTGTTTGCAACAATACTATCCACCAATGCGACCAGTTCCACGCCTCCAATGCAAACACGATAAAATGATGGATAAATGTCAATAATACGACGCATTTCGCATATTCAGCAATACCAATAGTGCTGCCCTTCACATTATCTTTTATTCGCTCTACATCTTGCATCATATTGGCAAGTAGCAATGGGCGTACAAAGGCTACAGCCACACATGCTGCCATATGGATACCCAAAGAAGAATACCATATATCCATGAGCAAACCTATAGCGGCACCTACGAACAATTCTATCCATTTAGGCAAACGAGGCGATAGATTGATAAGAAATAAGATATACACCATAGGGAATCCCCACATAGCTATATGCAGGTGATCGAACAGCAATACTTGCAGTGCTAATAATATCAGCAATCGTCCTATTTCTCTGATCCACTCCATAGTGTATTGTATTCTTTGTTATCTATACTATGTGTTGCCTTGTTATGAATAACTTGTACATAGTTCAGTTTTCTATAATCGGTGGCTATTTGCAAGGTGATACGATGGTAATTGTCGTGGTCTGTGAGTTGATTTTGTATCACAGTGCCGACCACTATACCATAAGGAAAGACAGGTGTTAGTCCACTAGTGATAATGGTATCGCCTTCGTTGACAACTATATGGCGCGATATATCTTCTAATTGCAGTTCTCGATAATCTTTTCCCAACCAATGCGTTCTACCAATATTATCATTCGCTTGGATGCGACAACTGACGTTTACTTCGGTGTGTATGAGTGGCACTACCAAGGCGTATCGTTCGCCTGCTGCACTCACAATCCCCACTACTCCATCTTGGCTAACCACACCCATATCCACTTCTATTCCATCTCGTTGTCCTTTGTTAATGGTCAAATAGTTATGTTGTTTATGCGTGGTGATACCTATCACTTTAGCGGGGATATATTCCCAATCTAAATGCGAATATATATACTGCTCCTCTCTTTCATGATTACTCTCTAACACATTATTCATCAACATCAATTGCGTTTTCAAGTCAGCATTCTCTTGAAGCAGTTTCTCGTTTTCTTTACGCAGTGAAAAATAATCGGAGATATTGGTCATTGTTTGCTGAATGGATGCTACAAAGCGATTAGCTGCCGACCAAGTAGCACTTTGTTGGTAGTGGTTGGTGGTAGTAATCAGTATAAACGCAACAACTTCCAATATCAAGAATATTAGGAAGTTGCTATAACGCGTTATAAATTGTAGCAGATTTTTCATACAGCTACTTTATGCTAGATGGTTCTTTTTATCGGATCAAGAAGCCGAAGTTGTTTACATTCTTCAGTGCCACACCTGTACCTCGTGCCACAGCGTGCAATGGGTCCTCAGCGACATGGAATGGAATAGTAATCTTATCTGTAAATCGCTTGCTTAGTCCGTGCAGCAAGGCGCCACCACCGGTGAGATAGATACCGCGTTTCACGATGTCAGCGTAGAGCTCTGGAGGAGTGATCTCCAATGCCTGTAGAATAGCGCTCTCGATCTTGGAGATACTCTTATCCATACAGTGTGCTATCTCTTGGTAGCTGATAGGCACTTGCATTGGCAATGCGGTCACTTTGTTTGGACCAATTACCATATAGTCTTCTGGTGCATCTTCCAGTTCTGGCAATGCTGAACCCACTTGCATCTTAATGCGCTCTGCGGTTGGTTCATCAATACGCAAGTTGTGGGTGCGACCCATGTACTCCACGATATCGCGGTTGAGGTCATCACCTGCAATCTTAATTGAGCGGTTTGCCACGATTCCACCGAGTGAAATCACGGCAATCTCGGTAGTACCACCACCTATATCTACCACCATGCAACCTTCTGGTTGCTCCACATCGATACCCATACCGATAGCCGCAGCCATTGGTTCGTAAATCATATATACTTCGCGTCCGCCTGCGTGCTCCGAACTATCGCGTACGGCACGAATCTCCACTTCTGTACTACCGGATGGAATACATACTACCATACGAATGTTTGGAGTAAAAAGGCGATTTTGCTTAGGAATCATCTTGATCATACCGCGAATCATCATCTCGCAGGCATAGAAGTCAGCAATCACACCATCGCGCAAAGGGCGTACTGTACGAATCAGCGTACCGCCTTTACCGATCATCTGTTGTGCTTTGCGTCCTACAGCTACCATCTTGTTATCTGTCATGCTGATGGCAACTACAGATGGCTCGTCCACCACCACTTTGTCATCACAGATGATGATGGTGTTGGCTGTTCCAAGGTCAATAGCAATCTCTTGTGTAAACGAAAAAAGTCCCATTTTGTTCTTTTTATATTATTAAGGTGTTATTATTTTCTGCCACATTTAGCCAAAATCTATAAAATCGCACAAAGGTACAACAAAAACTCCAAATACGCAAATAAAATGCGTAAAATATCCGTTTATTGTAATAATTTAATATAAATTATTTACACGAATAATTATACGCAAACTACAATAGGTGTCATTTCTTAAGATTACCTTCTATTGTTATTTGCTTATCTCCATCGGGCAAAAGACCAAGGATGAACCAAAGAAGAACCAAGGAACTTCAAAAGAACTCCCAATCGCCCAAAAGTGCTTTTTGTTTAGATTACAAAATACAGGTATTATTCCCGTCTAACATCTGCGCAACATCTGCTACGCGCAGATCATAAATAAGTGGCAATTTTATGCGCGTAGGTGAAGCGAATCCCTTCATCATCGCAGTGGTAAGCGAATGGTAAGCGAGTAGTAACGGGAGAAATAAAAAAGTGTGACGGTCTTTCAACCATCACACTCGCGCTCCCTCAAGGACTTGAACCTTGGACCCCCTGATTAACAGTCAGATGCTCTAACCGACTGAGCTAAGGAAGCAGTATTTTTGACATCAAAAACCATGTCGGTTTCGAAATCGGGTGCAAAATTACTACTTTTTTTT
>JAEIGA010001076.1_pt1 | contig 41405 bp, 27 predicted proteins | sample 9270691 | NCBI WGS metagenome assembly JAEIGA01 (sample SAMN17057246, study PRJNA624740) | gut metagenome | biome: biome; isolation source: fecal sample | host: Bos grunniens | place: China: Xizang | collected 2019 | reverse complement strand
GCAAGTTGGACAAAGGGGAAATTTTCTTTGTTTTTTCTTTTTTGTTCTTTCTGGGTTTTTCTTTTTTTGTTCTTTTTTGTTTTTGTTTTTGGGGATTGGGGGTCCAACTTACTTGTCAGAAGATGGAGTTAAGCGGCTGCGAATGGCGGCCAGAAGGGAGTCCACCTGGGCAGGGTCAATACCAACGCGGAGAGCGCAGGCCTCGACGATGTCAAAGGTCAGAACGGGAGGGGCTTGAGCACGGCGTGGAGGGCCGGCTGGGCGACGCTGCTGGGGTGCAGCACGCGCTGGAGCCTCACGAACTGGAGCTGGTGGAGGTGGAGGAGGAGCATCGGCGGGGGCCTCAGACACCTTCTTTGCCTTCTGACACTTCAGACAGCGGATCTTGGAGGGATGGAGATGACGGACCTTTTCAGGGAGCCAATCAATCGTCGCACCGCATTGGGAACAGATCCAAGTCTTCTTGTGGGCAGCTTTCTGTGGGGTTTCCTGCTTTGGAGGTTCTTCTGGGGCGGGGGCACCAGCAGCATTCTCAGCAACAGTCATTTCAACAGACATCAAAACTGCTTATTCACATAATAATCATTTTTCACTTCTGTAAGAGCGTACAATGTTAAAGTCCATCCGTAAAATGATTATTCATCATTGAGGATCGTGCACGCGTATATAAGGAAAATGCTGTAAAATAAGCCATTTTAGCCCTTCTTGGATACAAAAATAGAATCACTATTTTTAATCTTTATCGAGGTCATTTAACACATCGCTTACCCTGGGTCGTAGAGCGATATTCCTTTCCATTTGACGCCTACGGAATTCAGCGCATTCCTGATCGCTTTTTGGGCTTCCATCCGTGGCCCAGGAGCGTACCAATTGGCAGTGCCCGCAGCGGGACTTTTTATGGCTTTTCGGCTCTGGCTCGAAGTACTGTTGCTTGCAGAATGAGCATGTAGCGATAACTGATCTTGAGACAGACATTTGAAGATAATCCTTTAATATAAATCACTTCTCATGGGTTTATATGCATGATCCATAAAGAATCATTGCCGAAGTGAGAATCTTGGCAAAGATATCAACCGGGACAATACATGGGAGGCGGTATGTAGGAGTAAACCAATAAGTAGCTACGCACTCAGGCTGTAGGCGATTTTCATTAGAACGGAACGCTAAAGGATGGCTACAAGTGTTACAGTTCATGATAACTACGAACTGCGCTACAGTACAGTCCGCGAAAGCTAATTCTTCTACCTTAGACACACAACCCGGAATGATTATATGATCCAATTTAGCGCAACCAGAAAACGCTTCAAACCCTACGTAAGATAGCGAAATATTCGGTAAATCGATATGTTTTAATGGTGTATTTTTGAAGGCTTGTTGATGTATTTCTCTTAACGTAGACGGTAGAGTAATTGACTCTACCAAACCCATAGAACATATATTTTCTTCGATAATCTCTACACCTTCACTAATGATTATCGTTTTAGCATGGGCATAAGCGAATGCATACTGAATCATCGACTGGATTGGAGGAAAGGTAAGCTCATCGAATAAACATGCGTGAAACGCCTGCCGTTCAACATAAACGATCTGATCTATGGAAGGAATCGTCATATGCTTAGTCTGACAACAATAGAATGCCCATTCTTCTATGTGAGTTATATGATTAAAATCAATACTATCTTTAATATGCCCATTAGCGAATGCACCAGTACCGATAGTTGTAAAGATATCAGGTATTTTGAATGTCTCTGGCGACCATGCTGGCGGCATTTTAACTAACCGTGTTCTTGTAGCGGAATCATATACGCAAATTCCGTTCTGATCGATTATTAAATGTTCACCGATTGACGGAAGATCGAGTATAGAATTCCCATCAGAAGAATACATATTGAACTTCTCTATCTTACATGCTTTAGATGGAAAACATAAAGGATTAAACCGTTTTAGTTGGTATGGAATCTTACATACGGTTTGCTCGGTCGATGTAGGGACGCATAATAGTTCTTCCTTATCCGCCGTGTAGATGAATCCGTCTATAGATAGATAAGCGATATCCATACTGTTAGTATTAGCATGATTGTTATTGTTTATACTATAACTAGTCATCTTCGTTGTTTCACGGAAAGCGAATTTGTCTATGTATTGTACCTTTCCTTGTATGATTACTGAAGTTATTCCAGAACAACCGTCGAACGTATCTTGCTCTATACGGCGAATACAAGCGGGTACTGTAATCGTATCGACTAATCCATCGCATCTATAAGCCATGGTATGCAGTGTATGTATCGTATCCGATACATCTATCGTTCCAACACTAAACGTGGAAGTAATAACGCTAAAAGTTCTGGAACATAATACCGTTTTATCGTTCCGTACATACAGTTCGAATCTGGCGGACGCTATATCATGTTCATAGCTACAGACGTTATTTGTTTGTATTTTTATCGTCTCCACGTTATAACTAGAAGTGAGTATGCTTATAAGCTCTATCTTTATGTATTTCGGTATAGTTATGGTAGTCAAGCTAGTACATTTCTGGAATGCATTAGCTTCGATACTTTCAGTGTAATGATTCGGGAACGTTATAGAAGTTATAGATGTGCAATCCTTAAACGCTCCGTAAGCAACAAGTTTAATGTCTTTCGGTAACGTTACGGTTACTAAGGAAGTACAGCCAAGGAAAGCATATGAACCTATACTAGTTATGCGATCGTTAAAAGTTGGTGTAGATGGTAGTGATGTACATGTATTATAGTAATACGCGCTAATAACTCCGTCTATATCACCATTAATGCTTGTATCTGAGCACTGCGGTTTGGTTATCGGTTGTGGTAAAGGAGTTGGGGTAGAAACGCTTGTAACTCCCTTGATAGGGTAATATTGACAGACGAACGGTGCGCCAGAATGCAGTAATAGTTGAAACCATAAAACGGCATGCATTTTGACTGCGTTAAGATGCTTACTCGATAATAATCATTCGTGATGATGGTCCCGGAAATGTAGCGTTAAAAGGCACCCCAATTCTCCACGTCGAGCCGAGTGTGGCGAGGCGATATATACAAAAATAACTCCAATGTTTTTAATTACTCAAGATCCTTTATGTATGGGATAAGCGTATCCAATTCGCGTTCCCAAAGGGTTTCTATTGATGTTGCGCGAAGTTCGGCAAGCTCAGAGATTTTCGCTTCAAGCTCCTTCTCTAGACGAGCAAGATTAGTGAGTGTCATTGAGGACATATGCATGGTAAGAAGATAGTCAAATGAATCGTTATGGCGGTAATATTTACGTTCATTTAAGATCTTCTCAAGTTCTTCATTAGAGAGCTTATTTATACGTATTTCCTTAGCGATTACCTCTTTAATGAATCTGATTCGATTCTGGAGTATAAGGATAGCCAGTTCAAGAGCGGCGATAAGCTTTTCCTTTCTGCGAATGTATAAGTTATAACGTTCATCGTACCATTCATTAAAGATTGCTTCCATTGATTCATAGTATACCATGTGCCCGTCTTTATTGATTCCACAACGTGTTTGTGCGTTTGGCTTAAATGATGACAGATTAAGGACTTTACTAACCGTTTCATCATCTACGTCTTGCTTAAATGTAATCTCGAATGAAACAGCGTTAATGGATTCACTGTTAAGGTTCTTCCATTTATCGAATGCGTCTGATGAGTTCAGTAAAGCGATTAAGTCATTAATGCGTGTCGTTACTGGTATTTCGGTAAGATGAATCGTTTTATCATTGATTCTCTTAAAAGTACCGTTATAATAAGTGGTTTTCTCGGTTATATGGAATTCACCGTGCCAACCATTAACGTGAGCTTCAAGTATTCTGCATTTCTTCTTACCGGTTAATCGATCTTTAATGCGCTGAACGATTCCCATAGCGGAATGCTTATAGATATTACACGCATATCCTGTACCGATTGCAGTACAACCGTTAATCAATAGGATTGGAACTATCGGTATATAGTTATACGGTTCGACTACTATATTATCTTCGGTGATATGTTCGAGTAAATCATCATCGATCTTAGGGAATAGGATATCTGTTATCTTCGAGATACAAACATCGATATACCTAGGCTGACCAGCATCATCTCCTAGTTCTAATCGAGAACCGAAGAAACCTTTACCGGCTAATAGTGGAATGTTATTAGACCCAGGATAATCTTGTGCCATATTAATGATTGCTGCATTAAGCGATTGATCACCGTGGTGATAATTAGCTGTATTCGCAATTGCACCAGCAACCTGGAAAACCTTACGGAATTCATAAGGATTTGACTGTTTACGAAGACCATAAATGATTTTACGTTGAACTTGTTTCAGTCCATCGATTACTGAAGGAAGAACACGAAAAGCGCTGTCGTACATGTATTGTAGGTGATCAGTATTAAGGAATGCGCTCATAGTAATAGGCTCACCAGAAACACGTTCTAATGATGCTCCTTCCTTAGGCAATTCATTCATCCAATCTCTACGAACAGCAGGAGCGGATGGTGCTTTGCTGAAGGTCTTTTCGAGGAGATCTCCAGTGTTTTCATCATAATCAATATGAATGACATTTGCTTTATATTCCTTAAAGTATTCCTTAATTTCGTACTGTTGATGACCGGCAAGACCTTTAACGTACTCAACTTTAACGTTTCTCGGTAATCGCGATTCAAATGCACTCATAAAGGCTTCGTAACGCGGTTTGTTATAGAACGGAAGCGTAACTGCTCCATTGTGAGTTACAATCGTTCCGGATAGTCCGAAATCCTTTATCTGTTTAAGGAGTTGCTTATAAAGTGCGGCTGTAATGTGTACTTTAATCATTGGCGTAATGAATTCACAGAAGAAACCAGGAATCTTCAATACTGAGTCAAATAGTACATCAAAAGCATTATAGACAAGCGCAAGAATATTAGCGCCATCGGTATCGGCATCTTTAAGAACAACTATACGCTGATACCTCAATTCTTCAGCGGAAGTATATACGCGATTAGGAGTTGCGCCTAATGTCATAAGGATTTGCGTTATGATATTCTTCTTAAGCTTTTCATCTGCATCCTCTGGGTTCTTCAATACTTTCGATAACTTGTCCTTACCTCCGCGAATATTATCGATTTTACCCTGTAGCGGTAAACAACCGAAGTTCTTGTGTCCGATATTAGGGCATGTCATACCGATTTTAGCAAGAGATGATGCGGAATCTCCTTCGCATATGAATAGAGTGTTAAATGCTTTACGTTTACCGGCTTGTTCGGCATCAAGTAATTTAGGACAATCTTTAGTAACTTTCCTAGAAGAGAATAGCTTATCAACCTTCTCCTGTTTGCGTTCGTTAAATAACTCATCAAGCTTAAGCGTAGTGAATATAGCGTTAAGATCTTTAACGCTAAGCTTAAGCTTTTCCGTTAAACCGACTGCATTAGTCAATTCCGTTTTGGCTTGTGACGAAAACTCAGGAGATGTAAGGTGTAAGTCCATGCATACGAACAAACGGCTCTTAATAGAGTTTTTTGTCTTTAATCGCTCTTTAAAGTCATTGTTAAGCGTATTCGTTAAGGTTTTGATGTGAATACCTCCTTTCTCGACTGATATACCATTAACGTATGAGATATGCTCGAAAGTAGGAGATAGGCCTATGAAAAGCTTAAGGTCCTTACGCGAAATGATATGATATTTATTCGCGTAGTCATCCATAGTATTTATGCCTTTAGAGGTAAGATATGAACGCCATAGCTTAGTCGCATATACTTCAAACGGAAATGCTTCAATCATAGAACCATTAACGCGAATCTCTATAGATGGATCGATTAAAGCTCGGATATCAAGGATACGTTTAATCATGCATTGAGATGTCTTTATAAGTACATCTTTCCATGCAGATTCGGTAGTGTTTTCATCAATCATATTGGTATCTGGCTTGAACTTATAATGAACCATATTTTTATGTGTACCCTTAACGGCGGTAATGGTTGGAGGGTTAATTGTCCTTCCGTTATTGGATACTTTTTGCATGTATTCTGATGAAGGATCTATTACATGAATCTCTACATTGGAAGACATTATAGTAGTAAGCTTAATGCCTATACCATTTTGTCCTGCTCCTTCTTTAACTTCTTTAAAGTTGCTTCCTGACTTAGGTTGAGTGAATAAGACTTCGGGAATATAACGAGTATCCTTTGGGAATATCTTAATAGGTATTCCTTTACCGTCATTAGCGCAACCGAACCAACCGTTATTGTTAACATCGAAATGTATGTAAGTTAACTTATTCTTTCCACGACCGGATTTCGCAATCTGATCTACCGCGTTCATAGCGAGTTCGTCAAACATCTTCAATAGACCGGTAGATATTACCGTTTTTTCCTTTGTCAACTTCAGTTTAGGTGAAATCGTTGCAGTGTAAACATTTTGCTCGGAATTCCTAAAGGCTCCGAGGTACATTCCCTTGCATTGAATAATATGTTCGATATCGTTAAGGTGTTTATACTCTTCCTGTTCATCGTCAGAAGATTCATGCTTAATGTTCTTCTTTGATGGAGAACGCTTAATTGGTACCGATTCACGAAATGTTTCAGAAACATCAGAAACATCATTATAATCTTCTTCGCTAGATGCTATCGCTGAACGATTTCCGTCAGAGATGATCGTACGCGTACGAGTAGAAATAGTGTTTTTACGAGCTGTAGAGCGAGCTGGCATGGAGGAGTTAAATACCTAAAAATAATCAGTTGGATGAGTGGTTTGGTTGACCTTAAGTTCTTTCGAGTTGTAATTCTATGGGCCCAGCGTTGCTGCGTCGTAAGGCGGCTTGGTTAGTATCGGTGCGTTGTACTCTGGGAGCAGCTGCATTGGTAGATACAGGTGGGGGTTGGTCGATTGCACGATGTAGTCTTTCAGCAATTGCACTTTGATGTTGGATGATACCGATTGCTTCGCATGTATTTATGATGTCATGTTTGTATTGAGAAGTTAGAGCGTTATCGTGCATTAATTGAGTTATTGCGCTTAATATAACAGTATTATCATGAGTTTGTTGTCTCGCTTTCTGTAAGACATGGCGGATAGTAAATTGATCATTATCGTCGTCATTGTTATAGTTAGCAGGATTATTATTATAAACCATTTTGAGTTCCTCTTGTATGTATTGTATAATTTCCTCGGCAGTCCACGCTCCTCCGAAGAATCTATTGGCTTTACTGTCTGGCCATCTATATTTGATAATTCTGCCTAAGATTAAATATACTATAACTAGTATTACCAATATTAAGGATATTAAGGCGACTGTGCTGGTGGTTTCGGTATCCATGTTTTAATGGAAAAACATTAAAAAACCAGGTTCACGGATGCACATTTATTGTAGCATTTACCATCTACACATATTTGAGGAGTTTGATTGAATAATGTTAGCCTGCGTCTAAGTTCATTAATGTTGAGTGTACCATGCTTAAAGCAATTCCAGAATTGCAACGTGAAGCAACCATTTTTGACGAGTTGTTTAGAGGTTTCTCCATCGGCGCAAGAGGTTACTATAGTTAAGTTCTTATGGTTAGCGAAATCCTTGAAGTCATATATTCCAGAATGACATATATCGGCGATTAGAGTTAAGCGGTTACATTTACGGTATTTATTGATCAAATCCGTTAAATTATCATCGATTAACAGACCATCTTTCATAACTATACATTCATCCATTCCATCAGCTTCATCACCCGAAATATCCCTTACCTGTTGACCATGTGAAAAGACACCGAAAACTACATCATTTTCTGGGTTAGATATCAATGCAATCAGCTCAGAGAGCATTTCCTTTGTACTCGGATTGCGCATAATCTTGCACGAATATCCAGGTAAGTTATCGCTAAATAGCTTAGCGTCATTGACTACCGCTTCACCTAAACCCATAAAGGTATTCGCTACGAGTAAGCCTTTCTTTACCATATTTTCGTGGAAAAACAATAGAATATTTAACCTTTAGACATATGGTCTATAAATATGTAATTCTCTTCCAAATGCTCGGGTTCAGCCAATAAAGTTCCGCAATTCGGGACGGTAAACTCATCATTTAAAAGATATTCCCAGAGCATAAAACATGCATTTACACATTCATGTTTTGTCATGAATTCTCCTACCGGAGTGAATGGTGTATCAGATAATATATGCATCTTACAGACACGTTTAAAGTTAATCGGTCCGCAGTGCCAAGTTATACGATTATGGTTTATATATAAGCAATCCTCATCTAAATCCTTTAACTCACCGGCGGTAACAAAACGATATTTAATGCCATACATTTCTAGAATATCCTTATAGATATTATCTATTAATGCCAACATTTTAACGACAAATGGTGAAACATCGGATGGGTCTATTTTTAGTATAATAGCGCCCCAGTTTCCTAGCTGTTTCTTCAACAGTAAGTCAGAATGTGCAATACCTAAGGATAATCGTTCAAATATTAAGCTTTCTAAGCGCTCATTCCAGGATCCACCGGTAGTAGTTTTATCGGTCCAACATTTCGATTTGATTAATGATAAGCAATAAGTATTATCTTGTCCTATACATTTATCGGATATACTTTTCCAATCTACAGTTCCTGAAATGAATCGATTAAGGTACCATATAAAGTGTTTGTTCTGTAGCGCCTGGGAAATGATATGTCCGGTGTCTGCTGTAGACATTTATGATAGATAGAAAGGAAACTGTAATGATGTAAGAGCAAAAATATAAGATTATACGATATAAACAATGGAATCCAAAGCGGTTCTAGAAAATGAGTGTGTTATGAATTTAACTAGATTGGTTAATGAATTAACTCCATGGTATGATCGTATGACTAATTACATGTATGATCTAGAAAGTCCTACAAAAGCAGAGAAAATAAAACAGGATATCGAGGATCGTAAACGCATAGTCAATGATATAAACATTACATTAGCTACCGCCGCTGAAATTAACAAGAAAGTCGAAGGTCAATATGCTAAGGTACGCGATGCAGTTAATAAAGCGATTAAAGAAAAGACTTCTGAGGTAACTATTACGGCTATAGATAAGGATTATGGTGGGTGTACCGTTTCTACGGAAGATGCACAAGCCATATTAGATGAAATGCAGGATCAGAAAAATAAAGCAGAACTTATGGTTGATTACATTTATCATGCGTATAACGATATATTAGCTCCTAAATTCGGTAGTACATTTAAACCTGTTGCGAAGGCGGTTAATACGCATTGCGTAGAAGATACGGCGTATTATGCACGTAAAAATGTATACGATAACCTATTTTCTCCTATGACTGATTATCTATATAAACTTAAAGGAAAAGATGAAGGAGAAACGCACTATAAACTACGTAAATGGCTGAGGGATAATGGTTCCGTTTATGCTTCTGACACGTTACAAACTTTCACGGATGCTATGTATGAAGCAATCTTAAGCGGTGATTCCATTAAACGGAATATGATCGCAGATAACTGTTATAAATCCTTGACGGAAGCAGAGTATAAATGGGTAGAACGTGAAGTTGATGTTAGGATTAAAAAAGATAGCGTAGATGTGTACAAGATTCCTAATCGCCCAATGCACTTTGAGCGTGTTACGCGTTTACTACTCCGTCTATTGTTCGGTTATGGTTATTATAAAGGACAATCGTATAGCGAATACATAGGAGAAACTCAGAAGTTTATCGATGAATTAGACATCAATGATATGAAATTGTTAATGGCTATACCTGAAACTTGCATATTCACATTCCCGACGGATATACACAGTGAGTATATCCAGACGGTAACCGTTAACGTTATAAAACATTGTACTAACTATAACCAGAACTGGGACTTAGATGCTGCGTATATGTACTGGTTCTGGACATGGCTCGAAGGAAAAGAATATGGCGTAATGAAAGATCAAGAAGGTAATGATGTTCAGCCACCAACACCGCGTCCAGAACCTTTCGATTACTTTAATGGCGTATTTAAGCGTAAGTTAAAGAAAATCGCTGATGCTACCGGTAGACGGCTTGTTGGTACGAACGGGTTATTGATAGACGGTACATACGATCATGCTACTGCTAAGTTAATGGCACCGTGGCTATCTTCGTTCTTCCCAGATAATACATACGATTTCGGTAAACGGTCACAATTTATGGATACGTTAATCGATCAGGCTAAAGAATGTGCAGATGTATATCGATTTGTAGAATGGATTCATGATATTGTATTGTTAAAGGTACCACTGGAGGTAGTAAAATCGTTCAATGCAATTTCCGGTCTACAATACCTTACTAAAGTACCAATCTCGTTTGTTCCTAATAACTTCTCTTTCTTTGATAAGGAATACGAGTTCGAAACCGGGTACTTAACAGTACTCAATTCGATGTATTGGACATATGGTTATATATGCGATGAAGATGGAAATCAGTTAACATCTAAGCCTACACATCAATCGCAGGTGAATTACGTTCAACGTGGCGGAATGTGCTATCAGACCGGTATTAATCCGGCAGAATTCTCAACCTCTCGATATGATCCGTTTAAATTAATTTGGAACCCAGGGTATAACGGTGCAGTCAAGTATACACGTAAAGAAGAACCATTAACAGATCTGAAACTGATAAATGTTAACGGTTTATGGTATTATAATTGGTCAACAGCACAGCATAGTTACTTAGTTCAGGATATGACGACCAATCCACGTCCTATCGGTATTAATGAAAGAATTCCATATATAGGCGCGGATTGCATAATGTTGCCATACAAATCCTTTATTCTAGATAAGCTAGTTAAGCGTTATATAGATACCGAAGGATGTATGTACGCTAGTGAAACATACAACAAGAATCCATGGCTATTCACGTTTGCGGATTATGTAGCCGATAATCACGTCAGGAGCAATAGACTGATATATATAATGTTTAACGAAATCGTTAAGCGATTACTTAGATGTCATATCAGTTTTCCATATAACAATATATTAAGTACTAATTTCATTAATAGTGTTCATTTTAACTGGCACAAGACCAATCTTCCAATGGATTTCGCAGATACCAATTGGACTAGAGTAATCCTTCCACAGTATATCTTCTCGGATTCGGCTACAGAAGCTAAGTTCAATAATCCACGTTTAGGTATGGTGCATATGAGTAAGGATTATAGTGGTAAAGTGGAATTAGAAGAATATTCGTGCGAAGATTTCAATCTTACACAATGCGGTAGCCGTGGACTGAATACTATAGATTGTTTATCAAAGCTGTAAGAGTAATATATTTTTATTATCATTTAATGAAATGTGCTTATTGTAATACCAATATAGGTACACCGTTTACATGTAAATGCAAAGATGATTCGATTAAATATTTCTGTGATATGTTATGTGGAAGACTATACGATATAACACGCGAGCCCGTACAACCGTTAATGCAAAAATATAATCAGTTATATGTTAAGAATCGTCTAAGTACATCTGCTAAAGTAACTTTCGAGAGGCTTAATGATTATATATTATTTAAGATGATTCCTATATGCACTGAGAAAGAGACACCGGTAGACACTAAACGGTACTATAATCGGTTGTTCGGTATATAGTCAAAAATAGCTTTAATATTTTTAATGTTCGTGTTCTATTAAGCTTAAATCCTCACGGCAGCACGGACATGTTGCTTGTCTAGACGCTATTTCCTTGCAACATTCAGCGCAATATTTATACTGACAGTTAACGCATTCATAGTAATGATTAACCGTTTCGTTACCGCATAACGGACAATCTTCCAATGGTTCGCTTTCTTTTTTAGTTGCAGTATGCGCCACGAGAATGTTATCGATTTCTTCTGTAGACATATCCTTTTTATTAAACTTCGCATCCTTAAATTCTTCTTCAGAAACGGCGAGAGTCATGCGTTCAATCTCGTCCTGGAATACAGAAGCAATTTCATTAAGGATTTCTTTAATCGAAGTTACTCCGGAGAAAGCAGTTCTAAGTTGAACCTTTAAGTATGCTGGTATAACTGCAGTTAAGAATACGTTAAACGGTAAGTAGAGATTATTCAGTTCATCCAAAGAAACTAATATATTATTCCTTTCTCTAGATGTTGTTTTAAAGAACTTAATGTTAGCCGAAATATCTGATTCTATCATAGATAACACAAAGGATTCGTCTATAAATAGCGGTATATGAAGATCCTTAATGGAGTCGTTTATTTTTAGGATAACTGACTTCATTTCTTCGCTTCCATTAAGGATCTCTATAATATTGGTTTCATTAACTGTTTCTTCCTCAGAGTAATCGCTAGACTCACTATGCTGGCTGGACATTTGATGGTTTATTAATAAAAATCACTTAAAGTCCTAAAAATATATTATAAATACTTAACTTAGAACTTATCGACATTTGGTTCAACTCCCATGAATGGTTCGGCTGGATCGCGTGGAATGTATGTGCGTTCCATACCCTCATCCATATCATAGAAGCTAAGCTGCTTAATGAGAGAAGCGATTACGGATGTGTATGTAAGAAGAGCATCTATGGATCTTAGAGCACCCATAGTTTCGGTACCCATAAACCACTCCATATGGGCTAAATCATCGTTGGCTTCAGTTGAAGATTTATCATTAGTCTTACCGATGATGAGGTTGTGAAGGATTGTAAGGAAGCTATTGCATATGGATGGTGCAGTGAATTCAGAACTTAACTTGCTTTGGACGTTAGTTGTAGCGGGAATTCCGGTACGATAACCGTGTGTGAATGATTCTGCTAGGTTGGCAACAGTCATCTCTTCGAATTTACGAATACCGCTCTTGCGTGTATTATCGTCACCCTTAGGTTTGAACATGCATTGGTTAAGAGCGTAGAGTGTACGGTCAGATACATTGACTATCCGACCATCGATCTCTTTACTGAAGTTCTCGGCATATAATGTATAGAAGTCCCAGCGACGCTTAACGGATTCGCTTTCGCTGTATAGTTTCGTACTGCTGTTATAAACATTCGTGGCGACTTTACCAATCGCATTACCTAACCCTTCCGCGAACTTGTTGAAGATACTCTTGCCGTATATAGCATTTGGATAGACAAAGTTAGAAAGAACTCCGCTGAATGTAAGTAGTGAACGGTTAAAGTATGTTAACGCGAGGGAGCCTATAGATTCGCTGGTGGTCTTGAGTGTACGGAATAATTTATTATAGAATGCTAGTCCGCTTTCACCTTCAGCAGTTGGGTAGATTGCTGGATAAATCTTGTATGGTTCACCAGCGGAAATATTATCTTTATTAATATAAGTAGTGAAAGTTATATCACCACCAAGCATGTTAAGGGACCAACCATTGGTCGGCTGAATCTCACCCGCTTTAGTAGTGAAGGAATTACACCATTCGTCTATTATACCAGAGAGTTTGGTAATGAGCGAGGATGGATCGTAGTCTACTGATATTGCAGTCCGGGTTGCGCCAGCTTTAGGTTTTAATGACTCATTATCGGTTTCGTATACGTGAGCCGTAAATGCTACGTCCCTAACTCCGGCGTTTCTGAATCCTCCTGCAGTTAAGAAAATGTTATACCAATCATTAAGGATCTGTCCACTACTGGATAAACGTTTATCAAGAAGACCGACGGAAAGCGAGTAGTGTAAGAGTTTTACATTATTGATTACCAGATTACCCGGCTTCGTAGTATCGAACCTAAGTCCAGTATCATTCAACGGATAGCTATAAGTAGGATTAATGATGTTGTCGAATGGTATATGCATGCGATCATGTGTATTTACGGCTGTGATGAGATTGGCGATTTCATAACCGGGGTTCCAAAGCATATATTCTGAAATAGATCGTGGAAGTAGCTGGTATAACTTTACGCTTGTCGCCGTAAGTTTATCAATTGGGAGTATCCGTGGTTCTATAGTAGGTAACTGAGTTAATCTAAGATTATTCTCAGTACGAGTACTTGTACCGATATCGATAGGAGCTCCATCTTGACGATTATAACCGAGTGCTGTTTTAAGAGAATCGTTAGTGATGTTATACAGGTAACGTGATTCTATCTTTTGGACTATACAATCGGCCGCTTTATTTAGCTCTTGACGCCCAACTCTAGAAGTTATTCCATAACGAATACTATCTCGTTTTAGTATATCCGTAAGTTTCATCGTTTTCCGTTGTACGGCAAGTATATATGCTAGATTAGCATGCGCGTTATATACAGCTTGTTGAACGTCAGCGTCATTAGCGGACTCTATGTTAAGTAATGGTAGTCCATATATGACTGGATCATCAATATTGAAACCAGTATCATCGCCGCCTTCATGTTGCCATCGTTTCCATGCAAATGATTTCAGTAAAAGATTGACATCAGTCGTTGCTCCACCGGCGCCTCCAGTATTAACTTTAATGATTGTGCTATATAATGGGGAGCGAGCTAATGAAAGGAAGCCTAACATACGTAGTAAATCTGCGAAATTGACAGTTGAGGAGTCACCTATACTATCAAGTCGTGTGACATCAAAGGATCCGTTATTATATATCTGCCCAGCAAGATTATACACAGTCGGTCTGGCATTTTCACCGGCAACGAAATTCGTAAAAGTATAATCGTTTACGGTCATTGTTATAGCATTTAATATGCCGTCGGGGCCTCCGAAACCTAATTCGGTTCCTTCCGGTTTAGTTAGAGTATATTCTTTACCGAGTATGTTAACCTTGTTATCCGCACCGAATGCTAATGGCTTAAATCCCCTTTTATCTTCAGCAGCGGCTTTCATTAGTGGTACAAATGCATAATTCTCGCATTTAATGTTATAGCGAGGTTGGCGATCGGCTCCGGTAACGAAACGCTCATTTATATCAGCAGCATTGATAAAATCATCGGTATATTTGGCTTCGCTTAAAACGCTAGACCATAATAATCCGTTAATAGTTGCATCGGTATTGTTAAATAAGGACGCGTTTCCTGCTGTGGTTAGCTTCTTGATTTTATCGCTAGTGGAACCGTTATAGAATAAATCGAATAGTGATAAAGCAAGTTTACCGCTTATCAGTGCATCATGCAGCTTATTATCATGAGTATCGCGTGCCTGTAAATTGGCATCACCGGCTGCCGTACTGTTCCATAATGGCGGCGCTATGGCAGTAAGATAACCAGCTATCTTTGGTCCGAATATATTAGTAAAGCTTATAATGTTGCCGTTAGTCGATGTACGCATAGTTATTTCGATTATAGTAGCTAATAGATGGCATATTGCGGTTAATCGATTGGTCCTAGTAGCTACATCATTTGTAATGGCGGCTAGATTTGCAAACCCTAACATCTTAATGAATTGCACGATCACGGAACCAGCAGCGTTTACTTTGTTGGCAGTATTATCGATCAATTGGTCGACGATTACAGTTGTACGGCGAGTTAATAATACGTATAACACAGCCAGACGCTCTATATTACGGAATGAATCTGCAGGTATAGTAAAAACGTCGGTTTGATTAGCGAGAGTTTGTTCCGTGGTTACATTGAAAATAGCTTCTGTAACTTTCGAAATCCTCTCGTCGGCGTCACCATTAAATTCTTTACCAATAAAGGCCAACGTACTTGTATTATTTCCAATTGCCGTAGCATTTGCAACTGTCTGATCCAGATTAGTCCCAGAGTTAGCGATTACTGCGCCTATTATAGTATTAAGTGTACCAAGTGTATTATCGTTAACGGCATATATTAATGCACGCAGTATCTTGCCCATGGCAGCACGTCCAGCGGTATCAAATGGTGTATTGGCATATGGGTCATTGCCGGGGGTAGGAATATACGGATTCATTGAACGGAGACGCATCTGTAATGCGTCGCCGATTTTGTCCCATCTAACCAATCCGTCAACAGCTTGATCTAACTGTGTACCGTCGTTATTATTTACTAATGTTCTCACATTTTCTGGCATCTCATCGCCATCATCGACACCGATTGGGCGAATGCATAAAGTATTTACCGTGTCCTGTACAACTGCTGGTACTGTTATGATTAGCATTTCATCGCCTATATTGAATGAAAGCCAGTTAAAGATTTCGTAAATCGCGTTATGAACGAATGGTCGTCTTACATCCTGATTTCCGTTGACAGTAAATATGTTTTCGGCACCAGTGAGTCTTAATATATTTTGTCCAGCAGCGGAAAGAGCATTGGCGGCAATTATTAAACGGGATGTATTTGCATATCCTTCAATTAATTTAGATAATCCCTGTTGTTCTTCAGCAATTTTTTCGTCATACGTGGATACCATATTCTTAGTGAATTCACGTTCAATAATATCTGAATCGTACACCGAATCCCTAAGGATTTTACGATAATCGCTTAATTTAAGTCCTGAAGTATTATTCCTGCTAACATATTTAGCGGAAGTCGCTATTGTTCCGCCATACTGATCAGTAAGCGTGTTGTCGTTTAACGATGTTACTGGCTTTTGGTTTACTACAGAGAATGCCAACAGTTCTTTACCGCGAGTGCTAGCATCCACGGTTACTTTCTCAGCTGCCAATTTAAGAGCACCTTTGATGTCATTATCAGCGAAGTGTAAGAAAACAAGATTACTGGCGGATTTATATATATCTTTTCCATCATCGGCGAAACCATAGAATGGTCTGATATTGGGGTTATCGTATAGTAAGCTAATTGCAGAATTGATATCATAGTCAATATTACCTTCATCCTTGAATTTATATCCTTCTATAGTTCCATTGATAGTGAAAATTCCATTCAACAGTTCCTTAATGCGATTGATAGCAGAATTACCGATATTGCTTATCTTGCCATTATTACCGAGAGTAAATGAAACATAACCACCGAGCATACCGGTAGATGTTGAACGGAGTTTTCTAATGATATTACGGATAAAGATCTCGATAACTGCAGGATCCATTTCATAACACTTCTTAATTGTCTTAATGCAAAGCGGGATTGGATCGACTCCGCCCATATTAATACTAGTATTGATGGTAGGTTCGCCCGCTAAAACGGTAGAAGCATTGCGCTTAATAATTCTGCTTCTAACCACTGCACGGGCAATTATATCCATAGTACCAGAGAATTCATCGGCGAAAAGGCTGTTCTGGAATATGCTACCTCCCCATTTCTTGAGTCCTTCATACTTATCTCTGTTCTTATATTCTGGGAATGGAATCTGTAAGCCATTAATATAGTAGGGACGATTGGCCCACTCAAACTTAAGACCATCGAGTTCGCATTTTGGATCAGCGATAGATTGGTAAATTTCAGCGATAGAATGATACTTTGAGAGCTTACGTTCAATGGAGCTGTAATATGTACCTGGAACATAATCGCTCATGAATGGGATAAATGGCATGAGTGGAACGCATTCTTCATAAAAGCTTTCAAGGATAGTAGTGAGGGTAATGCTTAACTGTTCAATATTGATACCGTTGTATTCACGTACATTTTTATCGGTAGATTTGGCGAGGGCAGATATGTAGCTAATAAGACCTGGAATAACGCTAATAAGATTGGCTAACCATGTCTTGTTCATGTTCTTAAGTTCAGCGGATTCTTGACGGTTGCGATCAGTAGCGGAACGTGTAAGGATGTTCTGTGTAACGATATTATAAACATACCCACTGCTATGTGGAAGATATATAACTTTAGAGCCGTCGATAGCACATTCCGCAAGATGCTTACCGATAAGGGTGTTAGTCTTAAGAAGTTCATAGAGCATTACCGGAAGAGTGTAACCAGTAGTGTTGCACGACGCGAGCTTATAGATAATCCAGTCTAGTGGACCGTACATACATGTTTGATTTCCGGAAGTTGAGAGGTTTTGCTTTGAAGATAATGATAGTGAATGGATAATCTGGCCAGTACCTTCCATAGAGTAAGAATCGCTAGAAACGGAACCGGACTTCTGGGTAGTAAGCGCTGGAACATTAACGGTACCAGTATAAGCCTGGATATTCATATCGGTTGGATAACGTGGAACAACTACAATTGAAATGGCATTAAGCTTCTTATCCTTCAGGGAGTTAAGAAGGAAATTATTATTCTCCCATAGGCCGTTTTGCATGAGATTCTTAAGGGATGTAGTAGCGTTTTCGTGAACGGACTTAAGTTTCATAAGGAAGCGATCAGAGATACCCGGGAATGTCATGAAAGTATGGAGTAAGTGGTCGAAATCGGCGGAGAAATCACTAAGCATAGCATTAGCGAAATCAATAACGTTATCGGACTTGATGTTTGGATAAAGCTCATGTAGAGCGATATTAGCTTGATGAACATTTCTTATGCTACCCTTTTGTGCAGTGCTATGGAATGTAGTACGGATTTCTTGTTGCTCCGGGTAAGTGGATGGTATAAGCGGAAGCCATAATTTTGGCATAGTAAATGGTCTATTATCAATAAATGCTTGCTGGAGAGCGCGCTTGATAAGAATAGTATTATATTCAGCAACGACAGGAGAGTTGATTAGAGCTGCAGCAGCGCCAAGATTTGTGCCAGTTAAACCTGCAGCGCTATGAGCTGCTTTACATATTTCATAAACATTAACCATTGAAGTGCCATCGATTAGATTACCTATAGACTGCTCATGGAAAATTTGATCCGCTCCTTCTTTAGCGATAGCTACATTATAATTACTAAGATCCATATGTAAAGATTCACCTTCAATGTTAACATTAACCTGGTTAAGAAGATCGAATAGATTCTTATAACTAGTAGCGGTGATCATTATCGGAGTAATAACAAACTCGCAGAACTTATAGTAATCCTCGAATGGAGTCTTGTACACGTTCTGCTTACCGCTGTTAATGATTTCACAGACATAGTTAAGCCTAGCAGTTTCATTGGTTTCTTTAGCGACTTTCTCAACGCTGATAGTAAGGAAGCTTTCAAACTCGCGCATGGCATCTGGGTTCATTGTTTGGACGATTTTAAGATTATCATTGATAGCATTTTGGAGCTCATCAATGAGTCCGTTAAACTGCTGTTCAACCTTAGTAGAAACATCGATATCAGTGTAGCCATCGCGCTTAAGTTGTTCGTAGCGGCTCTTAGAAGTAAATAGTATAGATGCATTGATTTCACCGATAACATAATCGATGGCATTCATGAGCTTCTCTTTACCGGAACCGCTAACGAGATTCCATACCTTATTGAGTTCGGCAATGATCATCTTGATCTGAACTTCGGTTAATGGAGCGAAATATTGTGAATCCTCGAATTTTCCTTTATCTCCACGAATTGAAGCTACGGAAGTGTACTCCTTAAGGATTTCGTGTAGCTGATGAAGCATGGAGAATTCGCTAATGGTTACGTACATACCGAATGCTTTATCCCCGAGCTCCTCCTTTCTTTTCTCGGCAGGACGATCTTTAGAGGTATTGTACTTGGCATAGATTTTAGTCATAAATGTGGCGAAAATATCTAAAGCAATAGCATAAAATGGTACAGCTTCTGGGATAACTTTATCGAATTTAAGGTCATGAATACCGATAACATCAATAGCTGAACCGGCATCCATTCTAGTACCTTCCATTGAAGAACCGGTAGCAAAATTATCATCGAGATTACCTCCGAGCATGGCATTGCTCATGATTGGAATTGGAAGAGTCGCTTCTGTACCCGTGTAACGGAGAGCGATATATCTATTGAAAACATAGAGAACATTGGCGATCATAGCGTGGAAAACATCGGTGATGATAGTTGTTTCACGGGATGATGAGCTGAAATAACCATCCCATGTGATACCTAACTTTGGAGTAAGTCCCTTAAGCATAACGAATGTCTCTTTTGCATTAGTGTTGTCTGGCTTCTGTATGAATGAATTAAACATAACATTAACGAATGTCTGCAAATGTTCCTTAGTATATACACCGTAAACCTTATTTTTAGCGAGAACACCTAGGATATACTCGAGCATGGCAAACTTTACACGGGTTTCTTGATGAGTGTAATCATCTTTGTTCAATTCGTCTAGAGACCAGAATTCAGATGCGGAATTGGTTATTCCTATAGATTTTAACAAGTTACTTATCTTCGATGTTTCATTGCCTTTTTCATCGACATATTCATTTACATGCACAGTATAATCTTTTAGGTACCAAATACCATTACCTTCATTAATTTTAGCTTCTGTAACGCCATTAGCAATCATGCCTTGCTTTGTGAAAATAGTATAATTACCGCATATATTGCTAGTATCAGTGATACCGAGCGCTGCGGGTATCATAGCAGTCTTACCATTTCCGTTTTTCGAAAATGCGGCAATGCAGAGGTTAAAAAGCATATTATAACCCCAAGTCTTAAAAGCATCTTGTCCCTTAATCTTTTCATGTATAGCCTTTACGAAGTCATACATACCGGCTGTACTGAATCCTTTGTGTGGAGTACCCTTTTCTAGCTGGTCTCCCGCAGCTGTTTGCTTGTCAGAGTCAAGCTTATATTCAATGCGCTGATCGTCAATGCAAAGGAGTTTATCAACGAGAAGCTTAGTAAGGTTAATCTTAAAGAGATTCCAGTCAAAGCCATCGGAATCGATTTCAAGAACCTTATAAAGTTCCTGAATCATTTCAACATAACCGGCATGCATAACAATCTTCTGTATAACTTCTGTAACCTTGTAGAGATCACCGATGGAGAGTTCTGTTTTGATTTCTCTTCTAAGCTTTTCGAGTTTACCGAATATCTGAAGAACCTTTTCGCCTGGGCGATAATGCATATATGTCATAGTTAAGCGCTCAATATCATCGACCTGTTTCTTAGTAATGTTAGCTCCCTTAGCCATCTTCTGACGCCATTGCATGAGTTTAGTATCAACCTTCTCATTGAAGTAAACCATAGCTGTTTGGATTGACTTAAGATGGGTCTTAATGAAAGAGCGTGTATCGACGTCGACATCGCGGTTATATTTAAGATAACCATCCATAAGGTTCTCATAGTAATCGTTAATAGCTTCTGTTCTATTGGTAACCTTCTTGATGTAATCCTTAACGTTTTCTTCACGATGGCGCTCGATTTTAGCAGTTAACTGATGACCGTGGTTAGCATAAATGAGAGCATTAATAGATTCGACAAGAGCGTGGAGTTCCTGTGGAGTAAGCTTAGATGGGAGTTCATCGTGGGTAAAGGAGATATACTTAACGATTTCCTCAGAAGACTTAGTACCCTCACTAACGCGCTTAATGAGTGATTGTGCTTCGCCTCTAGTGCCCTTAAGTAAACCCACAAGGGAACGAAGAATACCAATAACTTCACCGAAACCACCAAGCTTAGTGTTCTCAATAGTCTTTATAACATGTTCGACCATGGCGGTATATCTAGTGTTAAGATCCTCCTTTGGACGTAAACCGGAGATCTTCATGACGGTCTTCTTCGAACTGATGGTGATGGACATAAGAGATTCAATGATGCGTGAAATTCCTTCTTCGGAAGTGAATTGCTGCTTATCAGCAACGTTTCTAACAGCAGCAGTAAGCTTACGGTAAAGGTTATCGAACTGTTCATTGAACTTAAGCTGTGCACGCTTAACTCCCTCGAAATACTCACCGATTACACCGCCACCAAAGATTCTATGGGAACCGGTATCTTCATTGTTGTTGACATAAACAGTTCTAACTCCACCGGACATACCAGAACCATAGATATGGGAAACATTCTTCATTGGGGAACCGCCGAAGACATTATCGATAACGGCAATACCAGTTGGAGCAAAACCTCTAGCACGATAAGCGTTAACGGCTGGGGCAAACTTATGCATGAACCAGTCAACCATACCCTGCTGACCGGAAATAGAGTTATATGACTTAGCAAGACCATCAATGACGCGGTTAAGCTCACGGTTAGAAGTCTTAGCGTTAATTAACTGCGGCATCCAAGTATGAACTGAGTTAATAGCATTGACAATGATTTGGTTGAACTGCTTGCGTGTAGCTGGAAGATGTTGAGCGACTAATCTCCTAGCGGAAGCGGAAAGAGCATTAAATCCTTCTGGGTTAGTAATAAGACCTCTAACGGCGGAAGTTTCAGCTGTTTGTTCTGATCCTTCTTCATTAGTGGATTGAATGTTAGCGTAGTCAGCGTAATCGCCAGCATAAAGCCTAACAACTCTAGCAGCTGAAAGCTTAGCGCCACCCATCATTGAAGAGTTAATAGAACGGGTAGAATAGTTGATCATATTGGCTTGCATAGTTGGGTAAGCATGATGAATCTTAAGGAGACATTCAGTGGCATTACGAAGTCCTTCAAGGCCGGTTTCTGGGCCCTTAACATCATCGATCTTAATAGAAACGATGCGTTCACGGATATCATCAACGGAAACGATACCGGCGACATCAAGTGCGAGAACTTCTTCGGTATGTGAATGAACGCGTGCTGGGATATCGTTTTCATTATAAACGATGAAGGAAACAAGGTTAAAGTCTTCTGGGTGGATAAGTGCCTTCTTAACTGCCTTGGTAAAGAGGGTCTTATCTTTAAGGGCAACATTAAAGATTTGTTCATCATCGAACATCATTTGAGCAAGGAATTCCTGAAGCTTTTCCATAACCTGGAGTGGCTGCATGAGCCAGACTTTTACGTAGTCTTTCATGTGTTCGCTCGCGGATGGATGCTTAAAGATCTTTTCGAGACCGATTCTAACATCAATGGAATCGGCAATAGTATCGATATGCTTAACAACCTCGAAAAGACCTAAAGGAGTAACATGTTCAGTGAAGTGTTCGAGGAAATGCTTAACGAAAGTTTCGTTCATGTTCATACCCTCTGTGATTTTACGCATGTTAACCTTCTCATCCTCACTGATACCATTAAACGAGAAATGCATACCAGCGTACTTATAGAACTCGGTAAGCATCTCGTTTAGCGAGCACTTGCTGTCAACGGTAATTTCATTAATGAAAGCCTTTAGAGCACTATTCATTGACAGTTTATGGACAAAAAAAATGGATAATTATTAAATAATACGTGTTTAGTCTTTTTCGCTGTTTATTTAAGGTTATCCTGTATACGTTTAACTTTCTGCTGCATCGCTTCACATAAACTATTAACTAGATCGAGATACTGAACTACATTACTAGCATTTAAACGCGTAAGAGGTAAGAGACTAGGTTTATCTGCTAGTTTAAAGCCATTTATTGTCAATAGGATACATTGTATATCATTTACCCGTTCAATGAGACTATGCATAACATTATATACATCATCATTGGTTAACGCTTTAGCATAATCTTTGCTTGAAGTGTTTTCGGTTAGTAATTCCGATGGTGTATAGAACATATTATCCATATTGCTTTATACATAAGAATTAAGCTTATTCTTCCGTTATCGGTTCATAACCTTCAGTAGTAATCTTATTTTTAACGCGTATATCAGCCATTATTAGTAAAGCTGTTAACGAAATACCGGAAACTACAGCGAATATGAATAACGGGCAACCCCAGTACATGCAGCCATATAAGTTAGTTAAAGTCTCGCGTTGTTCGAGATTATTAAATAATGTAGCGCGCATATTGCATACACTAGCATAACATGCTAACGCCGATATTATCAGTACTATTATCACCGTTAACCATATAGATATGCGTCCTAGTATAACTAGACCTTTAGATGCCATTTATACAACATAAGCTATAAAAATACGCTAAAAGTTTTCTCTATGTTGATTCTATAATACGAAAATAGCTCTGAAGTTTTTATTCAGCCTGTTCATCTATTATTACGTTTTGGCCGTATCTAACACATACTCCTGAAGGATGTATACGATGAATATTTGGTATAGAAGATTCAACTTGGCGGATAAATGTTTGTCCGTGTACGCTATCATCCCACGCTAAAGCATTACATGTAATCAAATCGCCTGGCATAGCATTTAATAACTTAACGATTGGATCACTATCGTAAATCTTTACGTATTCCTTACCATTGAAGCTAGGCTCGAATGGATGACGCTTATAGTTATACGTTAGCTTATAAAGATCGGTCTTAGAACCTATCATTGGATATAGTTCGGTTAAGGAAAAGATACGGTAATTACAATCCGGAAGGATATCTCGCTTATAGTGAGACTTTAACGATTCGCTTACCGTAAATGCTGGAAGAATCGTAAAATGCGGAGCATGCGCATCTTTCTTAATTTTATCATAGAAATGTTCTATATATAATGCGGCACATGCGGTTAAGAAGTACACATCAACTTTATCTGCGAAGATTATAATAAAAACCTCATTAGTTTCCTTATTATCCTTACCGTTTCTAGTTGCCATATAGGATAAATATTTATCGGCAAACTTGGTAATAAACGGAATATTGAACTTCTTACACATTTCCTGGGAATACTTAGGCTTATTCCTTGTGATTAACTTCGGTTTATCGAGACCGCGAATAGCACAGAGATTGTTAAGCGTATGTTCTGCCTGTTCCTCGGTTAAGCAATGTACTTTAAGGAGCTGAGACATATGGTTGTTAAACTCATAATAAAAATAACTTATAACAATCTTAACGGTTACTCTAGAAGCCTATTCATAATACATTGCGCTAACATGCTAGCTTCTTTACGTCCGAGTTTAGCGATAATTGCTTCAGGAGTGTACTTAGACATCTCATCTTCCTCATCTTCTGACACATGCTCTTCAACGGCTACGGTTTGAGGAGCATCAGAAATGCTTTCTTTAACGGTAATTGTCTGATCTTCGATTAATGCTATATGTTTATTGATATCCTTACTATAATCCATAGAATTATTACCTAATTTCCTCTTAGTGGCGGATGTATTAATAAGGTTATCGCGGATGAATATCAAATCGTTACGTATATCGGAATTGCTACCATTCCATAGATAGTAACCGTTTAACGTATTCGTTACTGCATCTTTACATAGACCGACTTTCAAAAGCGACGGTAGGATCATGCCATTAATATCCGGAAGGCGAATTACGCGCATATCTTTACTGATTAGCATATTATAATGTTGTGCGATCCACGGAAGGATTTGCTGTATAGTAAAGTCCCTCCAGAATGATAGTTCGATAATGTAAAATATACCGATTACATGTTCTGGGTTATTGCTTAAAGTTACGTCTAGCAGCTTAACTTTTTCCATGCCATTGTTGAACGCGCTTACATGTACGCGTTTGTCTTTATCCCATATATACATCGGATTACTGGACTTATAGATATTAGACTTAAACCACTTCTGTTGGATTAGTTTATTATGCCTATATTCAACTGATATATCCTTAGTGGAACATATATCGTGCTCAAACTTAATACGAGAACTTATATCCGTAACTATTTTTGCTTGTTCTAGCGAAGTGTACATAGCCTTAAAGGATTCACGTTCAAAGACTGGAACCGGAACATAAAACTTCATAGTATTATACAGAAGATAAAACTATATCAATTATCCGTAATCGCTTAAGGTAGATGATTACGGTATACAAAAATAACATCGATGTTTTTATAATCGCTCAAGTTTCTTAGCAATATGATCGATTAACCCGACGGATGTTTCGATGTTACGCTTTTCACGCAGATCATTAATGATACCGTTTAACTTATTCTTTAACGGTTCCGTTATATGTTCATTAAGCAATAACTCTTGACATCTATCGATATATTTGTATACGTTATGGTATGTACCTGAGCGCTTATTAAGAATGACATCGTATAAGGCTTTAACCATATTATTGTTACCTCTAGGAATAAACGATAAATGCTTTTCCGATTTACGCCATTCTTGCCTATATTCTATGGATGGATTGAGGTAAGTACAACCGGTTATCTTTTGTATGACGAATTCAGTAATATCTTCTGCTTCTAGCATACAGTGATAGTTATCGGGATTCACCATCGGTAAGCCTATAAAGTGAGGAAGTTTAAATAACTGTCTCACAGAATACACTGACGTATCGAGATATTGTTTATACTTACCAGCATTAGCGAATTCGCTAAGGAAAGCGAGTAAAATGGTATGCTGTTTAGTAGCATCCATTGTTGTTCGTTTAGCGATAATATGACTACCAATTCCTGGATGATTCGGTGAATTGGAATTCATCGTACACGCGAACTCAATCGGTTCTTTAACGTATCCTTTACAGATGATATAATCATTGTAATCTTCAATGAATTCGCGAATTAATGCGAAGTTGTTATCCGGGATTCCATCAAAGTCAAAGTATACTTTGCGTATCTTTTGTTGAAGAACTTCATAACGAGAATACGTTAAACAAGGTTCTTTAGGAATCGCTTCTTCGACGGGAATTTGCTTATAGTTTCTTGGAGAACAGTGAGCATAAGCGGTGGTATCGATAACAGTAATCATTATGGTTAAATCCTTAATAAAAATCACTTAGAATCCTAGTAAATCCATACAAAAATAGAGTCTATATTTTTTTAGGCATAATTAAGCGTAAAGCGATTCATTAATGATTTCCATTAATGTTTTCTGTTCAACTAACTGTCTAACATGATTCAGGGAAGATATTAGATCAACGGATTGCTTGAACGCATAATTGCTATGAATTATCCTTGCCGTCGCCGCTTCTATATACCGTATGTGTCCACATATATAACAGAATGCGATTGTTTTATCCACCCAAGTATAACTATACGGAATTCCTTTATTATTTGCATTAGCAGTACCTTTTACTAAAATCTCTTTAATGATTAACTTTAATAGATATGCCATAGAGATATCATGTTCTATTGTCGAGCTTTTGATTATATCCGATAACCGTCCGTTTAACGTATCATAGACGGTTTTACTTATACAATCTGGTCGATGTTTAAACTCTAATTCTATAGCTTTGATGTAATCTATAAGCTTTACTATAAGTTTATCATGATAAACGCTACCATAATCCGTATCAGGGTTCATAGCATCACGTCGTATACTTCTATTTAAATTGCCCATTAGATGTTCTATATCTTCTATCGCGTTCCGTAACAACACATCACATATATCATGAATATTATCGCTTATATGCTTATCTTGGAATAAGTACTGTAAAGCCGTTAAAATGATATCGTTAATAGTGATAGTTGGTGGATTATGCATTTAGTGGATATATCGTTAAAAATAATCACTTATACCAATTTCTGTACCACGTATTCCCACTGGACGGAACCCGTTGGTTCTATAATCTCAAAGCGATTATGTTCGGCGTTATAGCAGAACTGAGTACCATTATCCAGCTCTGTAACGATAACTCTGGAACCGTTGAGCAGAACGGACCTAATAGCATTACAACCCGTCGGGACAGGTTGTGTTGGTATTTCTGTTACATCAGTTAAAGAATACTGTTCACCCCTGGATCTAACGACGAATTTCATATCCTTAACGTTAATAGTAACCGTGAACTTATCCGTGTAATCGAATAGAATTAGACCGGCTTCAGAGTTAATATATATAGGGAAGCGTGGAAAGACATGGGTTTTAATGGTTGCATCTGACTCAATAACATCATTGATATCCATGGAAGTTTCGGTTGCGGAATCCTTACTATGATCAGCATAATCAATAACATCTGCATAGTCATATCCTATACGAATTTCATCATCCATATCAATGAAACGATAGAACGGTGAACGTACAGTCTTAATATCTTCGCAGTATGATTCTCTTCCAGACTGTAGCCGTTCAACTGGAATTTCTTCCGTACCGGTGCCGATTTTCTTTATATCTTTGGCGCCATAAATCAATAGAATAACGGCGTCTATAAGGTTATTCGCCGTTGCTTGCATATAACGATCAAAAACCTTTCTGAAATCAATAAACGGGATCGGATACGCGTTATCATAAATGTCCACGAGAAGTTGGTATAAAATTCTTAATGGTACAGATGTCTCATCAACATAAGATTGAGACTCCGTTGATTCTCCTTGTACAGGAGAATCGATAGATGAGACTTCCATTTATGATCGGAAAAGTTAATCCGTTTTTTTTAAAATCGTCTAAATTTTGAATGGAGAAGGATCTATCGATAAAAAATGATCCAAACAACAACTATTGTGCTAGTATCGTGTTTTATCAGCTAGCGAAAACCTTAAAGGGAATTAGCTTCGATGATATAGTAAATCATGCAAGAACATTACGCCATTTGGATAATGAAGTACATGATGTTATTAATGAAGCATTAACCCTTCTACGACCACATATACAGCCTTTATATGATAAGATACAAAACGGATTAATCAATGTAACTGAACTTCCTAAAAGCGGTATGGATGGATACGGTAAAAATATTAATAATAGCAAAGAAGATGCGCGCCGTTCAAGAAAACCGTTAGATGTTCCATTTACGGAATTTGGTGTATACGGCAAGACTTTATATGGATGTATATCGCTATTCATTAGAGTGATGTATGCTATTCAATTCGGAATATGGCTTAATAATATAATACCATCGGATAATATATCCGCATTACCTATTGATATTGATGTAGTTAACAAAACATGGAATTTATATATGAAATTTATAACTGATCATTCAATAAATGATATACCGTTTGTATCTTACATGGCATTCACGCCAGATAAACATGCATTCGAGAATACAGGTCATGTTATTATATCTATATATAAGGAGGATGGTGAGCTTATATACTTCGATAACAATAGAGATGATCCGCTTTTGACAAATATGATAGTGGTTCTGTGGGTGGATGAATATAACGCGGATAAGCTACATGCGTTCATTACAATATAAGTCATTATTCGTAAAATCGTATAACTATTTTTAGTATCAAATGTCGGTAGAAGAGCAATCAATTATTGAAAATACTGAAGAAAAGCCAATCATTACTGGTAAGCTAAAGGAGCAATTCGATAAGCAATCTCCTATTGTACATAAGGTATATGATATCTTTAAGAAATCTTATGGAACTGCTATGAAACCCATATACATTAGCGAGCTTGTTAGTGGTGAAAACATCGATATTAAACCGGATAACGTACTCATTGATAACTGTGACTTCGTGGATCCCAAGTTCGAGGATAAACAGAAGTATTGCGCCAAGAAACTCTATAGTTACCAGAAGAAGGCCATCCTGAAGCTTAGAGAGATTGAGTTGAATGGTTATATTACTGATGCTACTACAGGAGATAAGATTATTACTAACGCCCAAGAACTCCACCTTGCAATTGGTGCTGGTAAATCAATCTGTCTAGAATTCCTTTCACTGTTCTACAGAACCGTTCCATGCCATGATATTATCATTAGCAAATCCGGTCAAGCGCTACCGATTAACGAGCCATTACCATTTAAGAACTATCCGTTCTTTTATGAATCGGTATGCTATAACGAAAACTCTGAAGATGAAACTGCTGTAGTTGTATACACGGGATATACTCAGCGTAAGACAACTGTATGGTTAACCCATCAGCATCTAATTCCTCAGATGCAAAGGTACTTTACTGAAGATTTCCCTGTTCTATCGAAGAAGACCAAGATTGTTTATGCGTTTAACTTAAATCAGGGTGTTAATCTCGATGCGGATATCATTGTTGTACCCGCTACTACCGAAATCATTGATAAGCTTGTTAAAATGTCCTATGAACAACCATTTATGCGCGTAGTCATTGACGATTATACTTCTATGGCATCTATTGATAGTTTCCGCCAGATTCTTGCCAGTTCAACGATTTTCATCTCCGGTTCTGGTTTCGAGCGTGATCCAAAAACGATTCCGTATAGCTATTATACCCTTAAGAATGCTCCAGCCCAGAAACTATCATTAGTAGGTCGCCCAGAGGAGACTTATAAGGGAATTGTCAGAGATAACATTGCAACCATGAAACTTATGGGAAGTTCATGTGAGTTTTCCATCTATGATTTCATTCAGAAACTTGAATCTATGTGCGCTTCAATGTATCACGATTCCCCGAACCGCTTGTACCCAATCATTAATAAAGAACCTTACCTTAGACACTTTATGACACTATATTTCGTTATCGCTAATAGGGATCGCTTAAAGAATGCGTTCTATAATATCAACAGAGATTATAACATTGACGGTACCATTAAGAATGCTAAATGGGAGAACAATAAAGACGAAATCAGTTATTACTTGGAGTGGAGAAAATCCCTAGAAGAGAATAAGGTAAACCCATTATTTGAAGACTTATTCAAGAATGCTAACGTTAATGGCGGACAACCGACACCAATTGTTCAGCAGCAATGTATGTCCTGCCGCGCGGAGTTTATTGAGCATAATGGCTTCGGTTGCGTTTGTTCATCTTGCGGTGGATTCTTCTGTAGCCAATGCTTAAAGAATATGGCTACAAAGAAGATCGTTGATAGTAAGACCTGTAAGACTATGCATGATAAGGAAAATCACTACTGCAGTGCGTGCAGAAAGAAGAACGCTACATATTACATCAATGTTACAAAAATGAAGGATAAGTCTATCTTCGCGCATACTTTAATCGATGAATTCTTCGATACCACTGCATTAAAGGGACATATTAAGTTTGACTATTACTATTACATGTTCCTGAACGGTTTGAAGCCTAAATACTTCGAAGGTAACGCAATCGATATTAAGTATGAAGTTAACCAGAAACTTGTACCGCATAACTGGTATAAGCTTAAGGATGCACCGACATTCCAGGAAATTTACGCTAAAGATCAAATCCTTATCAAATCCCTTCAGAATATAATGATCTGCCTTGATCAGCTTAACGTGGACTTTGATGGTATGTTGCCTATCATTTTGTTCTATGGTTGTCCACGCTATATTGAACCGCGTATTAAGATGCATTTCAGAGATCTCTGTAAGCAATATCCTAACAGCAAGATCAATAATGTTGGTATAATGTTTAAGGAGAATATGGGTACATTAATCGGTCTCCATAAGGATGTTGTTGGCGTTATTGAATGGACTAACCCAGATACAAAGGATGAAGCTTCACAACTCTGGGGTAGACTATTTAGATTAGCATCGAAGTTATTACCCGTTTACTTCTACATTAAAGCGGATACTATAACAATATAACTCTTAAGGATTTGTTGTAACTTCTATATTTTTAGTACCATTAGTCTTACTACGCTTATATAACCATATTCCTATACCGAGTACTACCAAAACCGCGATAATCACAGCTATTATTATAACAGTTTTATTCATTTTTGGTTCTTCGATTTTCTTCTCTTCGGGAGGAGTTTCTATAGTCGATTCCTGATTCTTATTTGAATCGCTTAAACGGTTCATTACGAATGGAGTTACTGGCTGGTCTGGAGATCCGTTATTCTCTTCTTTAACTTCTTCATCAGTTTGCGCGGCTATTTCTTCATCAGATTTAAAGGTACAAGCTGCATTAATATCAAAGTTATTATTAGTGGCTCCTTTTTCAAAGATTACGGTTGACATATCAGTAACGGAAGTAACACAGGATTGGTTGTTTATAAGGTTCTTATTCATTGCGAATATCTTTTCCTGCAAAGTTTTGCGATAGTTTAACGTTTCAGCGATCATCTCATTCATGCGCGTTAATGTTTGTCCTGCAAAGGGATTATCTATAGGATCAACACTATCGAAATCGACATGGATTACATAAAAGAATGGACAGTCTATATCCTTACCGGAATTTAACTTCATTTTCGCTCCATTCCATAAGTCTTTGAAGCTTGTATTTCCGTCATCAATCACTAAAGTTTCCGATAAAAACTCTTCACCTAATGCTTGAATATATGTCAATAGATTCGTATTATTTAATATCTTAAAACCGCCGGCTATCGGTGTTTTCGGTAATGAACCATTTTTACTGGATGGAGTAAGGTCCCAATATGTGTGCACATTCTCTACGATTTTCTCACCATATGTATCAGCATTGATGTCTGGTAGAACATGTGCTAACCACTGACACAGTAGGCAGAAAAACCTATGCTGATACGGTAATGTTTTGTCCTTTATATATGAATCGTTAAATAACATATTAGCGTATTCATCGTACATACTTGCCAGTTTACTGAACTCTTTAGTATAATCATCTGAAGAACTTTTAATGGTTATATTACCCGTATATGGATCAAAAGATGCATGTCCATGCGTCAATTTCTGTAAATCAGGTTTAACGTAATCTTCATAGTACGTAACGAATTTTCCAGAAGCGAACAATCCTGAAAGCTTAGCGAAGAACGGTTTTATACTATTTTCCGTGGATAGTTTATCAGTACCGGATTGCCATGATCCACCATCTTTACTGATATCGTTTAACCAGTTACCATAATTATGCTGATTGTTAACGATATCAGTAAAATCATTGATTAAATCGCCAACATATGCAACTTTCCATTTACCGGATTGTATTCTACCATTTCCATCTATAACGGGATACGGAAAAGCATTTTCATAATCGTTTCCGTTTTCTTTTAACCAACTAATGTAAGCCGGTATACCATTTGCCGGGAAATTTTGTATGTCGAATGTAGTTTTAAAGTCCCAGGCCTGCTGTGGTGTTAAAGCGGGTATTGTATGGGTTCCTAGAAAGAAATATGTTAAGAATTCACGCTTTTCATATAAGGATAGTAATTTCGGCGTAGTATCGTTAAATAACGTTAGTAGTGTATCAACCCCTTTATTTTCAAATGCATAGTCAAGTTCTATCGCATCCTTAGCCGCATCATACAAATGCGCTCCTTCGTTAGCCATTGTTAATCTTTATAATCACATATAATCGGTAAACGAGATATACGCTAATCGAAGATGATTTAGCGCTATGATTTATGGGAAAGAAAGGATGAAACTCACAAAATTACTTAACTATTCATTAGTACAGCATTACTTAATAGAAAACCCTTCCGCAAAATTTAAACGTAAATATCCTAAGCGATTCATTTACGCATTCCGTGAAGGACCGCAGGTAATAATAGGAAATGAGGATAAACTTCCTACAAAATTGACATTTCATAAATTACCGGGATATGTATTTACATACTCTAAGGTTTCATTAGCAAATGTTTTCGTTAATGTACCATATCCTCCGGAACAAGAATCTACACGTTATCCTACCATTGAAAACCTAGATAGAGTATTCGTTCAAGGACATGATATAGCGATTGCGTTTATCCATGATAAAGTATCTCCTATAGGAATGCCGGTTGATGCTATTGATATGTCTTTCTCTATTAAGGAATTCTTAGGAACCGATAATCGTAAGTTAATCGAAGTTATAACTGATGCATATGTGGATTTCGTTAAGGGTGCTATACCTAATACAGAAGCGTGGGTGGAATTAATACTTGAACTGGTTCCCCTTACACGGTTCGAAAGAGTACCATCATTTCCGGCAAAAATAGATGATAATTCATTTAATGATGATTACTTAAGAAAAACGTTTAAGATAGTGGATTTATACCTTACATATGATGTTCATGCGCATAACAATGATGAAGAATTTAAGATAGCACATAAAATGGATACGTTAATGATTGATCCCGCTTTTACTATCACGGTTGAAGAAGATTATAGTGATCTAGCGACTAAGTTTAAGAAACTCATAAAGAAACCCGTCAAGAGTACCAAATCATCTATAACTTTTACATTTAAGCAGTACTGTGATATCAAAGATGGTAAATTCACTATAATAGACTGCGTATAAATTATCGTTTATTCACCGTATAAATGCATAACGAAAACCTTCCTGCTGTACACTTAATGTTAAAACTTAAACGGAATGAACATATACGGCTAGCAAAGGGAAATAACATGGGTGATCCTTTCTTCAGTAACATTGATGAAACTTATAAGGAAATCGTTGAAAAGTGTAAAAATAAACGAGTCGAAGAACGTGTATTCCCTTATATAGCCGAGGATGATGATTTTCGGGAAATTAACTATAGACCCTTTAAGGATTCCATTAAACTGGATTCTTCTACCGTGTTACCCGAAAGCGATACTGTTAACTATATCATCGAGAACTTAAATACTGACTGGGCACTTTCAGCGATAGAACAGTTAACGAATATCTATAAAGAAGTAACGATTTATAGGTTATATACACATATGCCATTTAAGCTTAAGTTTGTCATCGGTTGCTCTGGGAGATTAAATAATAAAGTCGGTCCATTAACGCAAACCGTAAATAATAAGATTAACGCCGGAGAATTATATTCGTTCATGCTTACTGCACAAGAATGGACGCGTAGTATGATATGGGCCGCAGAAACCGGTGAAGATACTTACGTTTCTTCCGATATCCTTAAACTATATTACCGTCTAATGAGCGACTTACTGGAAGAACTGTAAACGCTTACCTTAGCATGTCATATATAACTATAATGTATGTTAAGCTCGTACATAAAGAGTAAATTATTAAACAAATCCTCTTTATCGATTCGCTTATTGATCATCATATAAGCAATAGCTTTATTGTAGAATTCAGGAGAATCCTTTATATCCGTTTCATTAATGTTTAGTACGTTAATGATAAATCTTATGAGTGCATGTTTAGCCTTTGGGTTGCCTAATATTTTTGGCAGTACGTCAAGGGTATTTGCATTGATTTCCTCTATTTCTTTAACCATAGTTGCGGATGCTTTTTGTGTAGCTTTATCCTGCGCGAAAACGGGATCATCTATATGCGTATTAATCGATTGTTCTGTGATAGTACGGAAGTACTTTTTATATACAGCATCCGCATTTGAGCAATCTTTCTTGAGTCCGCATAACGAACAACTTTCACCGCTCCATTTATGGTCACAAGTTCCCTGTTCTATCGCTGCAGGACAATAGTTCTTGCATATTCGCTTAAAGAAATCAATACCGTTGCGTTCTATGGTATTCTTAATATTTAATGCATCAGTGTCCGTATTTATATCATTAATGGTACCGAGAACCGGATCATACTTATACTGCCATAGTTTAAGGAGTAACTCATTATATTTCTCATTGTACGCATCAATCGCTTGTTGCCCTTTATCGAATATTTGCTTAAAGATTGACTTTGAATGCCCTTCATCATTCGGTGCGCGTTTATCGTCCAAGATAGTGGATAAATATGTTGAAAATACGGTATCTGTATCAACATGGAACTGGAACGCGTTAACGAGTTCTTGGATGTTATCCAAAGATTTAAGCATAGGGTTATTTTCTATTGTAGATTCTATTTGCTGTGGCGTCCAACCCATTTGTGTAGTGTAATCCCTTATCTTATCGAGGATTTTAGATAGTTTCTTTTGATCAAATTTGATATCCGTTTTAGCGCATTCTTTAAGGATCTTCAGTATGAATAGTCCAGAAAACGCGAGTGTAGTGGAATCTTTATTGAGCTTATCTTTATTATCGCGTAGGATCTTAGTAAGGATACCGTAAAGCTTATAGTAAAGCCCATTGGAATCTACATCATTCTCGAATGATTGTGTAAATGATAACAATAAAGATTGAACCGCTAATGGAACATCGTCGTACAATAAATCGCCATAGTTCATCATAGAAGTTCCACAATATTTACAGTGCCCATCGGAATAACATTCAGCGGCCATCTCCTGAAGGGATTTGTTATCGTAAAGCATATAAACATGACGGCAAAGGATAGGGATGTTATCGTATGTATAGAAACCGGTATCCGGGTTATATTTAAGTAGTTCTTTGAGTTCTTCAAAGTTTTCTTCCATATGGCGGAACTTTTCATTGATATCTCTTGAGAATTTAACGATTTCATATTTATCTGTATCAACTTTATACTGTTGGTATTTGGTGGCAGTTTTATAGGTCGGTAATGTGGCTCTGTAGTTGCATTCATTAAAGTACATAAATAATAACTCATTTATTAGACCTAGCTTATTATGGGACAGTTCATCATCGGTCTTAATGAATCCCGTATAAAGCTTGATTAGTTGCTGAAAATCATCGTCAATAGTATCGTGATGGAGAATATACTTAGCGGTATAGTCCTGACGGTTATCGTTGAGCGGTAACATAACATTACGTGGTTTCTGAAGGATATCGTATAACAATTTTCTGGAATTGGGTATATATGTAATATGTTCTTGTTGTACTGTAGGAGTTATTGTGTAATTATCTACCCGCGGAAGATAAACCGCCATATGTTCGGTCAGACGGGTTACTGGGGTAGTTTCTACGGACGGAACCATAGAAGAAAACAGTTCATCCGTCGCGTAACTGAATTCGCTAGACATTATAACGTTTTATAAGGAATATTATTAATGGTAGCGGTTAATGACAGTGATAATGTATACAAAAATAGGCTGAATGTTTTTAAAAGGCTTTATTTATTATTCTTAGCTGCCCAGTAACAAGTTGTGCACTGGCAGCGTTCGGGGTTGCGATACTTATAGAATTTCTTTTCTTCGCCACATGTTATGCACTTACGGAGAACGTGATTGCGATCTTTGCACTCCCAGCAGATCGGTGTTCTTGGTGGTACATCGCCGCGATATAGTGCTTGTACTTTATGACAGATAGAGCATTCGCAACGGTGGTAGTTATATGGTGGAGTACCTGCACAATCTGAGCAAATGAACTCGGTATTGTTTACCGTTTTGGTTCTGCGTTGCTGGCAAGGCTTTCCACAACTACAGCATGTGCATTCGATTGAATACTCATTATCGCATTTGCGGCAGACGTTCCAGTTTGGATGGGTATCGCGCATGCATTCCCTTATCCAAATCACTTCACCACACATAGTACATGTAGATCGTCTAAAGGTCCAGTTGAAGCAATGATGACAATGTCGTCCATGCTTGATTTCGCAGTGACAATTGAGACAGCGGAAATGACGTGGCGCAGACATGATTAGTTAAATCATTAATAAAAATCACTTGAAAATATGGATACAAAAATAGATGCGGGGTTTTTAATATGAACGATTGATTTACTAGCTATACCACTTATAAATGGGATAATCTATTATATCTCTATAATTTTCGAATAGCCAATCTCCAAACTCATTACGATACTTATTTTCGTTACATTTGTAATCATACATTATCAATCTCTTATGAAATACATGTACTTTCATATATCGCTCTACTAACCAGCTTGGACAATTATTTTTAACATATTCGTTTCGATACTTCATTCTACGGTATGGTACAGTATGTTCCATCCAATCCGACATATCTCCAGATTCCACTTTATCATTATAGATAAATGTTTTGATGTCATTGACTTCAGGAAAGATATATCGATATGTCTCTTCTAACGATACTTCTGGGATCGTATAAAAGCGACGGATATTACAATTCTCTAGAACTGTCCAATCGGATAAAGCAAGTATGTTCTTGAGTGATGTGCATTTATAAAACATTCTACTCATATCCTTTACATTAGACACATCCCACGTTGATAACGGCGTAATGTCCGTGAGTTTATTGCAGTAACTAAACATTCTGTGCATAGATATTACTTTTGAAGCATCTAGTTCAGCCAGTGCGGTAATGTCTGTCAGTTTATAGTGATCCGTAAAACAATAGTCCAAAACTATATGATAACTGATATCACTAGGCACTTTAATGTTAATAGGAGCCGCTTTTCGTATATCGTTGTCGATGGAAATTACATAGATAATCAGGTCGACGGAATCATTTCCCTTTTTGATATTATATCGATAATGTTCATCAGTAATCGCGATCCTAGTTTCATAGCGTAAATCGATAGAATGATTAGACATGATATCATTTAAATAATAATCACTTGAAAGATGAATACAAACATAGCTTAACGGTTTTTAGTAACCGCGCGCTTTATGGCGATCGATTAACCATTGCGGAAAGTGAGCCTGTAAGTACTTATCGATATCGGATTTACGGTTACGTATACCCAGTCCATCGATTCCAATTATCGGACCGTTCGGTTCAAGAGATGAACAGCGATTGGAATAGAATGCGCTTAGAATACAATCATCACACACTTTCCAGTTATACAAGCATTTTAGATCTGTCAATCTCCAACAAGCGTGGAATGTTCCCGTCATATCCCATACATTAGAGACATCCCAGTTAGATAGTGGTTCTAACGATACTAATTTACTGCAGCGGCTAAACATCTCCGTCATATTAACTACTCTAGTGGTATCGAAGGATGATAGCTCTGAGATGTCGATTAACTGTCCGTGATTATAGAAACATCTAGATAGATCTATGTAGTAGTTAAGGTTGGATGGGACTGATATTTTTATCGGTTTTGCCTTGCGGCACATCGAATGCATTGAACGGATGTGGATGATTAATCGATCGGCTTCGTTATGTAAATCGTATACGTAATTACCGTCGTCAAAGCGTTTATATTCGGTTGTTGATAGATCGAAGGATTCTTTATGCATTTGTTAAGGTGAATATAAAAATAACCTGGAGGTTTTTGTTAAGTGTTCTTCCGTAGAGGAGGAATACGTTCAATATTAGCAATTAACGGACAAGATATTAAGATAATCGTTATAAGCGAGACAATCAATATAATTATCCATATCCAGTGATTAACCGATTCACCACCGAAAGTACGTAGCGGTATCACAGCATCCGCTGAACGTGGATTTAATAATCTACTGGTATTAATTTTACGTATATCGGAATCCTTTATGAAATCACGTTTATCATATAAATTAAAGTCTATATGTTTACCTATTGTAATGAAAATATCATCAGTGACGGTACGATAATTAGTATAGACTTTACTATCCGGTGCCACAACATTTAGTGAAATGTCGTAAGGCGATTTTCCGTTCTGTAAGCTTATGCCATACATCGGGTTATATAGCTTTGTGTATACTGTATATCTGATCAGTTTAAGATCACCGTAGAAATTTTCATTGCTATATTCTTCCGGATTTAGTTTAATTACCTCGCTTAATGATGAAGTTTTTGGGTTATCTTTTTGGGTATTAGCATCATTATGGATTGATAAGCCATATAATGTTCTATCATTAACATTATCGGATTCTGTATATTCGTAATACGATGGAGCACTATTGACGTAGAACTTTTTATTACGGCGCTCTAAGTCTCTAGATATCGATGGTGCTACATCGGTTTCATTGATAGATTCTGCGTTATTATGTGCGTTCATATACCGTATAACGTCTTTCGTATTGTATAGCTCTAGATGCGGTGTCCGTCTATGATTTGTACCCTTGTATGTATATGGATGTAAGCTTTCATCACTGGTTATTACAAAATTCTCTTTGTATTGTGCCAGACGGTTAAATACATCGAGATCTTCTTTCTCGAGTGGACAACAAGGATATGAAATAAAATAATAATAAACGGGTGAAAAAAGATAGCACCACTGCGCATAATGATGCAAAAACGCTCGATCCATATGATCTTTCCAATTAGCAGTTATTCCTTTATTTACAGTTACTATTTTCGAAACCGGGATATGAAATTTCCGAATGTAGACGCAAATATTATTCAGCTTCTCCGAATCTACTAAATCGTCATCGTCCATACCATACCATAGAAGATTCTTATCAGCGAACGTCCTCCGTATCACGTTAAACGTAATATTTCTACCTACCCCAGCATTTACATGCGTTTCTGGAACTATTATATATATCCTTGCATTGGACTCCGTTAATATTGTCGGTTGTGTTTTTAACTTCTGTCTACGATCAAATGTAAGTAAACGCTTAACTATACGGTTAATTGTACTGTCCATAGAGTTTCTCACTAAGCGATCTATATTAACGATGATTACGTCCGCTGATGAGTTTACAACTGGTTCAAACATATTAGTAATAAATGCTTCAAGGTTATTTGGATCCCTTAAACGTGCTTCGCATGTCTGGAAATAACAACCCAACCCGTTGCATGGGCCATCATATAATGGCGTAACGGACATAATGTGGCGATCTTCCGGTGATCGTTCTCGCGGTAAATCTGTAATACTCATTTTTGCATTCGTAAGAGATAATACTCCGAAGTTATGTTCTAGACTATCCGTAAAGCGATCTAGAAGGAGTTTTACGGAGTCTTGATACGGGTTATCACGAACATACCTAATGATATCGAAAAAGCTCAACCGGTTAAGCCATTTGACTATATAAGTTTTATCTTCACTGCTTATAATATTCCAATTAATAATATGATGTATTAATGCATATGTCCATAATGGATGGTTAATGTATCTTAGGTTATGAAGGGTATAAACGGTTTCCTGATAATCGTCTTCATATATGTCGAAATATAACGGATCCAACACAATATGATAGTCAAAGATATCTTTAATCGTTTCGAATAAAGGATTGGTAGTTAATAACTGCTCTGGAGATAATATGTTCAACAATATACCGGTGAACGGAAACATACCGGAATCACATAACGCATCTATTAACGGCTCAACATAACCGCAATAATATCGCAGAATATGATGAAACCGTAAAGGTTTTCCGGTTACACGTATCCATTCTAGCGGTTCATTGTAGTAATCCATTTGGATTCTTTAACGGTAAAAATAGAACGGAAGTTTTTAAATATCCCAAGGATACCTAAAGATTAATCGTTCTGCTCATATTCATCATCTGATTCCATTGTCGGGCGCGCTGTACGTCGTCTTCGTCGTTGTCTATTTCTATAGCGATCTATCCAATAAACCCCGAGATAAGTGTTCGATGGAGGGAGATTTGCATTATCGAATTCAGCTAAATGTCGCGTTAACCAGAAACCGGAAAGATTGCATCCTTCAGGTACATACCAATCACGGATATCTTGAATACGCGTTATCCTTCCGCAATGGTAAAACATATTCTCAAGTGTTTCCACAGACGAGAACTTCCATGAACGTAGAGGTGATATATCCGATAGACAAGTACAGTTAGAGAATGCATAGGAGGCATCCGTTACGTATCTCATATCTAATTGTTTCAGTGGACGTAAATCGGTTAGTCTAGAGCAACCGGCAAAGATAGAACTAATGGATACTATCTTATGGTTGAACATGAAGAAGAACGAGCTAACATCATATAAATACGGATGCGCAAAGAAACATCGACTTAGATCTATCACAAAGGGTATATCTTTTGGTATGTTAATGTGTATCGGGCGCGCTTTCCGAATATTGTTTTTGATTGAGCGGATATGTATTACTAGTGGCCGTAGTTCGGGAATTATTGGTGGTTTATCAGATTCCTGTGTCTCATCTTCATATTCTTCCGGATTTTCGAAAGATGGAAGCTGTTTATCGTATCGTTTAATCTCGTACGAATAATATTCATCCGCGAAGGTAATTTCACCTGAAAAGTCCCTAATTTTAAGTTGATGCATAATATTGTAGGGATATAAAAATAGACCGTAGGTTTTTTATGTACGGCGGTTTCGCTGAGCAGCATCTCTATCGAGTAACCATTGCGGAGATGTTTTTCGGATTCTGGCTGCATCATATGGGTATGAGTGGTTATTATCCCACCCATGCAAACCGATAATCGGTGAATTGATATCGCGGTCATAATATCCTATTCCTTGTGAACGGAAACCGGAAAGAACACACCGT
>JAEIGA010001075.1_pt1 | contig 41406 bp, 29 predicted proteins | sample 9270691 | NCBI WGS metagenome assembly JAEIGA01 (sample SAMN17057246, study PRJNA624740) | gut metagenome | biome: biome; isolation source: fecal sample | host: Bos grunniens | place: China: Xizang | collected 2019 | reverse complement strand
GCAGGGAACTTGCGTGTTGCAGGGAACACCTTGGATTTGAAAATCTTCTCGATTACCAAAGGCACTGTGAGGAACATGAACGGTTTCACTGCTCCGAGACCGCCAATCAGACGTGCCGGCGTCGGTTTGCCGGGCATTACATTCACATGCGCACCGCTTGCCAACGGGAATAGAACATCGAATGTCTGACCGAACATGTGTGCCATTGGCAAAATAGCGAAAATCTTGCCACCTACAACCACCGGAATCTCGCGCTGCGCGAATTCGAGATTAACCGACAGAGAACGGGCAGGAAGAACGACACCCTTTGATGTGGCACTTGTTGTTCCCGAAGTAAAACTTATCTCAACGACAGCCTCCATGTCGCGCTCCTCCTTGCAATAGTTTACAAGGTCGGCAGTGAGGCCCTGAGGATAGAGTTCCTTAAAACGCTTTTCAACAACATCGCATGCTTTTGCAAGATTCTTGGAAGAATCGTGTGCTACAGTCATGTTCTTGACATCCAATATACCGCAGAATCCTACAGTCTTCTCAAGAGAAGCAATATTATTTTCATCCTCTTTCAAGGCCGAAATTGCAATATCATCTGCAATTACCAACTTGCACTCAGAGAATGAACCCAGACCGGCAACAGCCGGTGCCAAGAAATCGGGCAAGAAAGGAACTGTTACCGCATCATATGTCAAAGTAGCAAAATAGGCGATAATCCACTCGGCAGAGTTACGTGCATACAAGGCAACATTGTCGCCCTTCTTCACACCGGCCTCTTCAAAGAGAATATGGTATTTCGCTATCTTTTCAGCAAACTGGGCATAGGTATATGTTCCTGCACCAAAGTTTGTAATCGCGGGGAGATTCCAGTGCTTCTTGACCGAATCGTTGAAAACAGTAATAAAATGTTTCATAAACTATATCTATTATGAATTACTTGCTATTTATTGTAAATACTCAATTACCAAAAACAATGTTGCAAATATCTCTTATTTATTCATATTATTGCCTCTTCTGGAACAAATTAACTTAAAAAGAGCAACATTTTTTTACTATCGGGTAAAAATGAGATGTATTTTTAACATTTATTTGCTTTTTAAAATCCCGAACAGACCGTCACGGCGTGCTCGGGAGAATCAAATCAATCTTCTATCAATTATCAATAAGATTTATTTATACAATACTACGATGTCAACTGTACATGAAACGCTTTATACTCAACTTAGGAGTTTTCTCAAATGGTTCCGTGCGCAATTCGCAACGGGCTATCTGACTGTACAAAGGCAATTTGGCATTCAAGGCAAACACGCTGCTCTCGATTACCTGCTGTACAGCACCCCCCTCTATACCGACAGCCTTAAGGGAATCCTTGTCGACAACAACCAATGCCACAAGAGCATGCTTGCGCCCTACTACTATTGACTCCACAACGTGAGGCAACTGGTTTATCAAGTCTTCAATCTCCTCGGGATAGATATTCTGGCCGCTGCCGGTGAGAATCATATTCTTGCAACGCCCCTTGATATATACAGTACCGTTACGGTCCTGCGTACCCATATCGCCTGTTTTAAGCCAGCCATCGCTTGTGAATGATGCTTTTGTAGCCTCTTCGTTATTATAATAGCCGGGAGTGACAACATCACCACGCACCTGAATCTCTCCTGGTACTTTTGTTGGTTTATCGGAATCTATACGTAATTCTATTGTAGGGGCAGCCACACCACCCTCATCCGGTATCGACGGATGCGCAGAAGCCACATAGCTAATCAATGGTCCGCACTCAGTCATGCCATAGCCTACTGCATACGGAATCTTAATCTTCTTCATCACGTTGTCAACATCCTTGCTTATCGCAGCACCACCGATAAAGAAACCGGCTTTATGAAGATTACCGCCGAATGTATCCAATATCTTTATGCGCACCTTCTTATATATCAGATTCCTTACTCCGGGCAAAGCAGTCAAGAAACGCATTGCAGGCTTATTGAGAGTAGGAATGACCTTTGAACGGAAAATCTTCTCTACAAGCAACGGAACGGTGAGGAAAATGAACGGCTTTACATCGGCCAAAGCCTTGAGCAAGCGCGCCGGCACAGGTTTCTCTGTAAATATATTTATGTGTCCGCCACAAGAGAAGAGGAAAAGGAAATCAAAAGCAAGTCCGAAGATGTGGGCCAATGGCAATATCGACAACGAGGAACCGCGCTCCGTGGCAGCAACAGGAACAAGTTTATGAGCAATCTCCACATTTGCCGACAGAGATTTAGCCTTGAGCATAACGCCTTTGGGCGAACTGCTTGTTCCTGATGTATAGCTAATGAGAACAACCTTTTCAAGATTATCCTTCGGCAGATTTACCTGCTCGGCAGACATGCCTTCGGGATATCGCTTCGAGAACTCTGCATCTATTTCCTCACGGGTTACACTTGCCCCATTCCATAGATTGTCAATAGGATTAAGAGTAACAATATCAGCTAAACCTATAAAACCTTCACCGGGAAACTTATCGGTTACAGCATCGCGCTGCAACACACCGAGAATATTCTTGTCGAGCAGCAACATACGGCTTTGGGACAATGTTGTCAGACCGACGATGTTTTCGGGAAGGAAATCGGGCAGCAAGGGCACAGCCACAGCGCCATAACTTGTAATTGCCAAAAAAGCGATACACCACTCCGCAGAGTTTCGCGCACATATTGCTACATGTTCGTCTTTCTTTATCCCCGATTTCTCAAAAAGAATGTGAAATCTACAGATTCCGCTTGCAATATCTGCATAGGTGTATGTATTAGCACCGTAATTAGTAATGGCCGGCTTGGACCAATTTGCTTTGATTGCCTCTTCTGCATATTGAAGAAAATGCTTCATGTCGTTTGTTTTAATTGTGGTACGGAACCAACGCCTTTCGTCAATTCCGATGGCAAAGGTCGTAAATCATTTTACAACTTAATCTTTTTCGCCATATATAGACATTAATCTTGGCAGAATGCTAAAATATGTGGTGAATTTACATATTTAGGGGTAAAATTATGAGTTAAAAATCGCTATTTTACTCAAGATTTCAAACCATCCACCACAGTTTGCGCTAAATTAAGTATATTTTGAACAAGATTTGGTATGGTTGCAAAGGGAACAAATAAACGCAGAAAACAGTATATTCGTAAAGGAAAAAGTAGAACAGAAAGGGTTCTGCTGCCGCGAGCAGAAATGTTTGAAAAAAAAGGAAAATAATCAGTCAAAAACTATTTTGTTTGAATAAAGCGACTAACTTTGCAATAGAAGTATCGTGCAGAAGAAACATAAATACATATTGAGTTTATATCCATTGAAGAATAACACGGTATATGCCATACCGCCAATAATGTAAAAACTATGGGAAAAGAGATTAAATTCAGTCTTGTCTACCGCGACATGTTCCAATCGTCGGGCAAATTCCAACCTTTGGCAGAGCAACTCGAGAAAGTGGCACCTGCAATTATAGAAATGGGGTGCTTCTCACGAATCGAAACAAATGGAGGTGCGTTCGAGCAAGTAAACCTCATGGCGGGGGAGAACCCCAACAATGCAGTACGGCGTTTCACAAAACCTTTCAATGAAGCAGGCATACAGACCCACATGCTCGACAGGGCACTGAATGCATTACGAATGTTTCCCGTTCCGGCAGATGTGAGACAGCTCATGTACAAAGTAAAAAAAGCACAGGGGGTAGACATCACCAGAATATTCTGCGGTCTCAATGACACCCGTAACATTATACCATCAATCAAATACGCCCTGGAAGCAGGTATGATACCGCAAGCTACACTCTGTATAACATCATCCCCTATCCACACGGTAGAATACTACAGCGGGATTGCAGATGAACTGATTGAAGCCGGTGCTACCGAAATATGCCTCAAGGACATGGCAGGAATAGGGCAACCTGCATTCCTCGGAAAACTCGTAAAGAGCATTAAAGAGAAACACGCCGACATAATTATACAATATCATGGACATAGCGGCCCCGGCCTTTCCATGGCTTCCATTCTCGAAGTCTGCAAGAACGGCTGTGATATCATCGACACGGCAATAGAGCCACTGTCTTGGGGAAAAGTGCACCCGGACATAATCAGTGTACAGGCAATGCTCAAGGATGCCGGATTCGACGTTCCGGAAATAAACATGAATGCATACATGAAGGCCCGCAGCCTGACTCAGGAGTTCATCGATGACTGGATGGGAGTTTTCATGGACAAGAACAACAAACTCATGAGTTCACTATTGCTGACAAGCGGCTTGCCTGGCGGAATGATGGGTTCGATGATGTCCGACCTCGCCGGTGTCCATAAAGGCATTAACGGAATTCTGCAAAGCAAAGGCAAGCCGACATACACTCTCGATGAACTAATGGTTGAGCTGTTCAACGAAGTGGCATATGTGTGGCCGCGTGTAGGTTATCCCCCGTTGGTGACACCTTTCAGCCAATATGTAAAGAACATCGCACTGATGAACCTTCTGTCACGCGCACAGGACGAACCGCGTTTCAGCCGAATGGACGAGAGCATGTGGGGCATGATTCTTGGCAAGAGCGGACGTTTGCCCGGGGATGTTGCACCTGAAATAAAGGAACTTGCCAAAGAGAAGGGATACGAGTTCACGACAGACGACCCACAAAGTTTCTATCCCGACGCACTCGACAAATACAGGAAAGAGATGCAGGAGATTGGTTGGGACACAGGAAAGGACGATGAGGAACTATGGGAATTTGCAATGCACGAACGCCAATACAGGGACTACAAGAGCGGCGTAGCCAAGGAACGTTTCATTGCAGACATAGAGAAGGCAAAGGATGCCGAGATGGCAAGCAAAGGCGTTAGCATTGACGAGATAAAGGCAATAAAGCATGCAAAGGCCGACCCGGTTGTTGCACCCGAAAAGGGACAGATAATATGGGAAATCGCAACCGAAGGCGAGTCTATGCCCCCTGCCATCGGCAGTCATATAAATGCCGACGATGTATTCTGCAGCATCATAACTCCATGGGGCGAACTTCAGCCCGTAGCAACAGGTATGGGTGGCCGTGTAGTGGAAATATGTGCCAAACAGGGCGACAGGATAAATCGCGGAGAAATCATCGCGTACATTCAAAGAGACGGACTTTTCGACTGAAGTGTGTCATAAATAAATGATAGGCGTGTTGTGTTGACAACACGCCTATCATTTATAAATTAAAAAGGTTCTGCCCTCACCTATTTTCTTGCGGTAATGTGGAAACAGGCCTGTTTGACCTCATACTTCACATAGCAACGCCCGGCATTTCTCAAATCACGCAAGACCTCTGTAAGTATAGCCTTCAAATCGACCTCACGGGCATCGGGAGTCTCGTCATCGTGCTTTGCATAACGGTTATAAGGGATATCTATCGTCGTTCCATAGCAGTGCACTGAACGTTCCGAGGCATTTACATTCCGCTTTGAGAGACTCTTGACATCGGCATCGGTACGCAAAACCGAAGAGACGATAATGCTGTAGGGCGGCAGTCCTTTGCTTTTCAAAGAATCCTGGAAATTATTGCCGATATCGTGCAACAAGTCATAAGCCTCCTTTACAAGAAAAGGACTTGAATGGACCAGCCTATCAACAACAAAAGGTTCATTGTAACGCATGTGACCGCCTACAAGATACAATTTCTTTGACGCTGTGGGAATGCTTTCACGCGAATCCAAAGGAGATATGCCTATTGCCGACGCTGCAGAAAGATGTGTGTCATTCATATCATTAAACAAGCGCCGTGCATTGTGATAAACAATACGCTTTGGACGGGAACGATATGACTTCTGCTGAAAAAGTTCAGAAACATCCATATTCTCACAACTATCTTCCCCACCCGTGCACCCTGCAAATAGGAATAAAGAGAATAATGAAATATATGCAACAAAAAATATATTCTTCCTGTTTTCCATAACAGATGCGAAGATACAACTAAACCTGCAAAAACAACAAAGCTTCGAGTACAAATTTGCAAATACAGAGATTCAAAACTATTTTTGCAGTAATAATCATTACACCAATGCCAACCGAAACACCGATACTAAACGACCATAAAAAAAGTTGCGGTTCATCAAGTGCAGAAGACAAGCGTGCTTGTATTATACCAAGCGCAAACAAGTTCGCCACAGGCAAAGCGTAATATCCCCCGATGCATAACGGAGAGTTTGACACATCACAAACAAAAACCACGCTACAACACACATTATCAATGCGTTATAGCATGATTATCGCTTGTGCAGCGTACTTATAAACTTGAAGATTCAATAAATTATTTTTCCCATCTTACATTTCTTTTGAACACCTCAATATACTTTCCTTGTCCACCTATTATACAATTAGTTTCGCTTACATTTCGTGTAACAGTGGAGTTTGCAGACACTATAACATTATCAGCAACAGACACTCCTTTTAATATCATATTTTTACAGCCTATCCAAACATGATTACCGATATGTATAGGTCTGGGGGAATTGACAAGAACATTGTTCGCGTCATATATTTTATGAAAATCTGTATCCATAACCAGCACATTCCATGACAGGAGACATTCAGAGCCGAATGTAATTTCTTTTTGACAAATAATTTCAGAATTACCGGTTATTATAAAATCCTTGCCCAATGTCAAAACACCATTCTTACCAACACTTATTTTGCTTCCTCTTCCAATATTAATACGACCTTTAATAACCAAAGTACCATTCAATTGCCACATAGTTCTTGAGTACAATAAATCCTGCGTACCTAATCCATGCGGTCCAAACCTCATCATACCCGTTCTGACAGGTGCTTCTATTGATATCTTCCCCCCCATTTCATAAAGTAAAGTTCTCTTATATATGAAGGCAGGCATACGCATTGCCGTCTTAAATGGGAAATAATGAAAATTAAAATACACTGTTTTCCATAAATTGATTTTCATCAATTGTTTTATGCCATCCGAAATACTCATAGTAAGAAATATCTCTCCATTGGCCCAATAGGAGAAACAAAAATGTTGGTTTAAAATCCGACACAAAAAGAAAGTGGAGCCAACATTCTCGTTATTTCAACTGCGTAGGGTTGGACTCCCTGTAATAAATGAATAACAAGAACGACAGCCCCACTTGGAAAGTATTTCGATAAATGCGAATACAAACCAAGAGAGCGTCCTTCCACATTATCCCGTCTATTACTTGTAAAGTGTCCAATTTTACGCAGTCGGAATAAAGCGAAAATGCGCTTTCAAAATATGTCAGCACACACTATTTGCGTGTACCACGCAAATATAATAATTCCTAATAAAATACTCGTTATTTAATCTTTAATTTAACATTTAATAGTCTTCAAACTATACTGTGCAAAAATTGCACAGGTTCAAAAATGGAATTATATTTGTTGTCAAAATAACATTTATGCACATTTTGCATATTACTCATATTGACCAATGCCCACCGAAACACCGATACTCAACGACCATAACAAGGCAGAGTACCCGCCAATGCATACTGCAGAGCACATACTAAACCAAACAATGGTGCGGATGTTCAGGTGTGAACGCAGCCGTAATGCACACATAGAGCGTAAAAAGAGCAAATGCGACTACTCCCTGCCTTGTGCGCCCACTGAGGAGCAGGTTATAGAGATTGAAAGGCGCGTAAACGAGGTTATCGCACAAAACATGCCTGTTACAATAGAGTTCGTCACGCGCGACAACGTGCCACAGAATGTAGACCTGGGCAAGCTCCCTGCTGATGCAAGTGATACTTTGCGATTAGTTTATGTAGGCGACTACGACATCTGCGCATGCATCGGTGCACACGTGGAGAACACGAGCGAGATAGGAACATTCCGCATTATCAGCCACAGCTATGAAAACGGGACTTTACGTCTACGCTTCAAACTCGGATGAGCAGAACAAGCAGCGATATCTGCACTGCCGAATTACATTCTGTTCAGCGATAATAGGATGAAGAGTGCTGCAATCTCGGTATTTTTTTCTAAATTTGCATTTTGGAAATTGTCTTGACATCGTTCAGGTCTCAAGACATGGAAAAGCATCTTAGAAAAAAGGGACAGACATGTTCAAGAAAAGGCAAGAGATATTATCTACCAGGAATAACGGCACACTTGGAGAGATGTGTCGCGACATCCTCATACAGGCTGATGACAAAAGCCTGCTGAAAATATCATTTTTCTGCGATGCCGGCAATGACAGCGAATACCTTGATATACTAAAAACTCTGCGCTCAACCGTTGACAGTTTCTTCCCTACGGGAAAACCGCTTGTCAGTTACATTGCACAAAAGCCGGGCAATTCTCCGCTTATAGCAGAAGCCACGTATCTGACCGACCTCAATATAAGCATTGAACGTCACAACCGCTATATGTTATTGAGCAACAACGGATGCAAGGAAATTATTACCGAAGGAATTGTACCGCACGATATATCCATATCTGCCTTTGAGCAATCAATGGAGATATTCTCAACCATCGGCGAGATTCTGCAAAGCAATAAATTCCAGCCAAGCGACATCTACCGCCAATGGAACTATATACAGCATATCACTGCCGGCAATAAGGGGAGCCAGAACTATCAGGAGTTCAACGATGCACGCTCGATATTCTACACCAGTGCAGATTGGAGCAACGGCTACCCTGCCGCTACCGGCATAGGCACTAATGCCGGAGGTATCATGGTGGAGTTATGTGCAACGAAAGGATATGCCGATGCAAACAAGCCAATCGACAACCCCTTGCAGATTGCAGCGCATAACTATTCACAGGAGGTACTCGACGGCAAGGTCATAGAGTTGCTGAACGAGAGAACAACGCCAAAATTCGAGAGAGCACGTCTGCTTGGCAACACTATTTTCATATCGGGAACTGCTGCCATAAAAGGAGAAAGCAGCAACATGAGCAACGACACCGTGGAACAGGCCGCCGAGACAATGGAAATAATGAACAGGCTCGTTGCCTCAGACAACATTCCTGTAGCAAACAAAGGCGCACAATATAAACTGCTGCGCATATACGTCAAGAGAGAGTGTGACATCCCTGCCACCAGTTCATACATGGAGGAGCACTACCCTCTCGTTCCGAAGCATTACCTTGCAGCAGATATCTGCCGCCCCGAACTTCTCATTGAGATTGAGGGTGTAGCACACATCTGACAGATATATCAGCCTTCATATTTTCAAATAACGACAAACACATAATCTATGAAATTCAAAAAGACAATCCTGATGACAGCATTATCATTGGCCCTATGCGGCTGTTCCTCGCAACAGCCGGAGCAGGGCAACCCATTCTTCAGCGAGTTCAATACCCCTTACGGCATTGCACCGTTTGCCGACATAACCATTGAGCACTACCGCGAGGGCATGCTCAAAGGCATGAAAGAGCAGAAAACTGAGATTGAGGCCATAATAAACAATACCGAGGCTGCAACATTCGACAACACCATTGCGGCATTGGACCAGAGCGGACAGTTGCTCCGCAAGGTACGTGGCACATTCAGCCCACTGTCGAGCAGCAATTCGAACGATGACTTCAGAGCACTCCAAAAGGAGATGTCTCCGCTGTTCTCGTCACACAACGACGATATATACCTCAACGAAAAACTCTTTGCACGCGTGAAAAGCGTAAACGATTCAAAAGAATCTCTCAGACTCACAAAAGAGCAGAGAAAGGTTCTTGAGAACATATATGACCGTTTCGTGAATAGCGGTGCCGAACTCAGCGATGACGAGAAGGCCAGACTGCGCGAACTGAACAAGGAGATATCGATGCTACAGTTGGAGTTCTCACAGAATCTGCTTCACGAGACAAACAACACATTCGTTGTTGCCGAGAGTCTTGATGAACTGAAAGGACTTTCGCAAGCAAACATAGATGCCGCAGCAAAGATGGCCAAGGAGAATGGACAGTCGGGCAAATGGATGTTCAACATGCAACGCCCCAGTTGCAACCCTGTGCTGCAATACTGCGAGAACCGCGAGCTACGCCGGAAGATATACGAAGCATACTACAACCGGGGCAATCAAGACAACGAGCACGACAGCAAGGAAATTTGTGCAAGAATTGTTACCCTGCGCCTTGAGAAAGCAAGGCTTATGGGATTCGATAACTATGCACAGATGGCGCTGAAAGACCGCATGGCAAACACACCCGAAGCTGTTTACGATCTGCTGATGCAGGTGTGGGAACCGGCTGTCGCAAAAGCGAAGGAAGAACTCGATGACATCCGTGCAGAGATTCGCAAGGAGGGAAAAGACTTTGAGCCTGCAGGCTGGGACTACATGTACTACCTCGACAAGGCAAAGAAGGCAAAGTTCGCTGTTGACGAAGAGGAGATACGCGCATACCTTGAGATAAACAATGTAATGCAGGGAATTTTCCACGTTGCCAACAAACTCTATGGCCTTACATTCAAAGATATTACGGCAGACGTTCCTTCTTATGAGCCTACAGCCAAGGCTTTCGAGGTCATTGACCGCGACGGCAAGCTGCTTGCTATATTCTATAGCGACAACTTCACACGTGAAAGCAAGCGCGCAGGAGCATGGTGCACATCGTTCCGTCCACAGAGCTACAAGAACGGCGAACGCGTTGTGCCCATCGTTGTCAACTGCTGCAACATGACAGTACCCAACAGCGAAGGGTATGCATTGCAAAGCATCGACAATGTAGAGACCATGTTCCATGAGTTCGGCCACGCATTGCACAACTTTATGCGCGACGTACAATACAGCAGTGCAAGCGGTGTTGAACGCGACTTTGTGGAGCTGCCGTCACAAATAAACGAGCATTGGGCATTCGAGCCCGAAGTGCTTGCAGTATATGCCAAGCACCACAAGACCGGTGAAATCATCCCTATGGAACTTGTCGCGAAGATACAGGAGAGTGCCAAATACGGACAAGGATTTGCTACTGTAGAGTATATTGCCGCATCACTGAGCGACATGGACCTTCACGTACTTACAGAAATTCCCGAGAATCTCAATGTAATGGAATTCGAAGCCAAGAAACTTGCAGAACGAGGATTGCCGTCCCAGATTCAGCCACGATACCGGATGACAAACTTCAGCCACACAATGGGAGGAGGTTACACAGCCGGATATTATAGCTATATGTGGGCCGAAGTACTCGATGCCGATGCCTTTGAAGCATTCAAAGAGACCGGAGATATCTTCAACCGGGATGTTGCCGAGAAATTCCGCAAATACATACTCACTACGGGCGGTATAGACGACGGAATGACAATGTATATGAATTTCCGCCACCGCAAGCCCGAAATTGACGCTCTGCTCAATAACAGGGGTATGTAGAAAAAACCGAATTGTAAATGTTATATACGTGCAGTTGCTGTGGTAACTGCACGTATATTTTATGTGCTAATCTTAAAAAAGACAAATAAAGGCAATAATAGGAAACAAACACGGCTGCTCATGCATTTAGAGAATAGAACTGATGCACGTCGGCGGACTTTCAATAAGTCACTCAACGAGAGACTGTGGCCTGGTCAATACCTGCATCACATCGGGGCCATCATCGTCCGGGACCGGCTGCATCAGTTTTATTTGACAGAAAGATTTTTTGTAAAACAATCAAAAAAGAAACGATTATGAGCATGCTTATGAAACGTGGGAATCAGAATTGGATTCCAAGTATCTTCAACGACTTCTTCAACAGCGATGTACTTGTACGCAACAATGCCACAGCACCGGCCATCAATGTTTTTGAAACAGAGAAAGAATACAAGGTTGAGGTTGCGGCAGCGGGTATGAGAAGAGAAGACTTCAAGATTCATGTCGATAACGACAACGACCTGACAATCACAATGGAAAGAAACTGCAACTGCTGCGATGAGAAAAAGGAGTGCAAGGAGGATGGCGAAAAGTGCAAAGACGAGAAATGCAAGGACGACGACTGCGATTGCAAAGGACGTTATCTTCGTCGTGAATTCTCATATACAAAGTTCCAGCAGACACTCATACTACCCGACGATGTCGACACCGGGAAAATAACAGCAAAGGTTAAACACGGTGTCCTTCGAATAGACATACCCAAGAGGGAGACAAAGAACGACCCGAAAATAAGCAGAAATATTGTCATTGAATGATATAAACAAAAAGACAGATGAACAAGTGCTCATCTGTCTTTCATATCAATATCACGTACCATTTCAATCCTCTTTTATCTGCGGGATGTTCGTATAGTCTCCACGGATTATCTGGAAGTCGGAATGAACATTATAGAATGCATTATTGGCAATCTCAACATCCTCGGGCACATATGCAATCTTCAAGTTAGGACAATTCTCAATACCCCACGGTTCGATGTTCTTTGTTCCAGGAGCGATAATGAGCACCTCGACACCTTTGTGGTTGTATATGGTATTCTTGTAAACAGTATTCATCGGCATCAGTTCCACACACTTCATTGCAGAAGGTATATGTGTCAACTGGAAGTCACCACCGGCCTTGCGGTACACTACACCAAGGTAACTTGCAAATGTCTTATTCTCAGGGTCGACCTCAATATATTCGACATTGTCGGCGTAATGCTCCAGACCTACATAGTTCTCGCCAAGTGTCGTGATATTCTTGCCTATGTTTATCTGTCTGATATTTGATGCAATAGGCATTGATGGATTGAACGAAGTTACCTGATAGCCATTGATACTGAATGGAACCACAAATTCATCCTCACCTTCTGCCACGTGACATATGTTCAACTGGTACTCGGAAAGATTATACCATATTCCGTTCTCCTTTGCCAGAACTACATCGAACGACGATGGCAAAAGATGTGCGTAGCTCGATACCGCATCTATCAGCCATGAACCATTGTTTGTAGGGTCGCTGACATACCATTTACTATCGCAATATACATAGTTCCATGCATGGCCTCCTAATGGATTCAGGATTCCGTTGCACACGAAGGCCGGAATATCAAGACTATGCATCATTATAAAAAGAAGATTCGCATATCCCTGGCACACACCCACACGATTCACAAACACCGGATAGGGATCGTTGTCGGCATGCTCGTACTTGATATTGCTGACAATCCATTTGAAACAGGCATCATATTTGGCCTTGTTGGTAGAAAGGCCGGCTGTCAATTCCTGTGCAAAAGCCTGTATCTCGGCATATTGTTCATCTGTGATATTGGCACGCCCAAGAGTATCGGTCATCTCTGCAATGTACTCTTTTGGCACCTTACGGATAATGTTCTTTGCATTGATGTGTGGCGATGCAGACAGGACCTTTGAACCGTCATCCTCGGCAAACATTGCACGTGTCACTCCACTGTTGTCAACAGTTACATCAACCGGATCGAAACCAGTTGCATCCTCGCTGCATGAATTAAAGGCAAATGCAGCTGAAACCATTGATAAAATAAAAATTTTCTTCATTGTAATTAATATTAATATTCAATACTTTGTTTTACTTCGTCAACACCATCTATGCCGGATATCATTGCTATTGCCTCCTGCAATTCGGCCGAGGAGTGAACCCTGAATTCCATAGAGCATGTTGCAATATCGTCATTGCTTTCGGTGTGTATTTTTGTAAGCGACAATTGAAGCTTGTTGGTAATGCAGTCAATGAGGTCGACAAGCAGATGATAGCGGTCGATAGCCCTGATATCTACCCTCACCGAATAGAGAAATTCATTCTCCGACTCGAAGTTCACTGCAACGATGTCATCTCCGCGTTGTGATGCCAGGCGTATGGCAACCTTACAGTCGCGACGGTGTATAGAGACAGAGCCGTCGGGATTCTTGAAACCTATGACTTCGTCACCGGGCAGAGGACGGCATTTCTCGCAACGTACATACTGCAGACCACGCTGATTGCTGAGGAACTTGCCAATATGCGACTTTGCCTTGAACGTATTTACATGATTGAGCCAATCGCTCTTGGGATGCGTATCGGGGTTACTGCCGATGAGAACAACATCACCGCGTTCGAGTTCTGTCTTTACCGAAGAAAGCTGCCCATTGATTCGTGCGAACTGTGCATGCAATCCAAGCTCGCTGTGTATCTCAAAGGCAAAGTCAAGAGCTGTCGCGCCTTTGGGCAGAATAATTCCTTTACCGTCGGGCGTGTATACCATGATATCATCGTTGTAGAACGACGATGTCACCCCATCCATATACTCAACCTCTTTACCTCGAGTGGCCATTTCCTGAAGCACATGCTTGAATTTCTCAAGCCAATTGGTGATATTGGTCTCTGTGCTCTCGGCAATACAGCCAAACTGCGACTTGCGTATCATCCTCTCCGAAGATATATGGACCTCTTCCCATGTCCCGTGAGGAGTAAGCAACTTGACATGATAGCTCTGGTATCCATTCTCTTTTGGAGAATCGATGAAATTGGCCACACTGCCCGGTTTCTCCTTGAAACGGTCGGTGAGTATAGAATATATCTTAAGGCTCATATCCTTTTCGGAATATTCATGCGTATTGGGATATATAATCCTTATATAGTATTTGCCTTCGACATGCTTGAAATCGCAACCGCTGCTGTGCATCTTGCGCCATGCGCTGTACGGGCCACGTGAATACACTTCGGTACGGGCCATGAAGATGTCGTTATTCTCAAGCAGACGCTCTATCTCGAACATGAATGCCTTGTGACCGGCTTCGCGCTCCTCGATTTCTTTGGCAAGCTGTTCCTCGATATATGCATAGTCTCTTGGACAACGGTATTTGAAAGAGAGGTTCTCCATCTCGCGCTTTATATAATAGAGACCGAGACGATGAGCCAAAGGGGCATAGAAATAGTCTGTTTCTCCGGCAATCTTCATCTGCTTGTCGGGACGCATGCTGCTCAGTGTGCGCATATTGTGCAAACGGTCGGACAACTTTATAAGCAATGCACGGATATCATAGTGCAGGGAATTCAACATCTGCTTGTAGTTGTCTATCTGACTGGAGGTCATGGACGGGCCTTTCTTCTTCTTTTTCGTAACCACATCGACAAGAAATGCGACATCGTCACCGAAACGTTCGCGGATATCTTCAATGGTGTACGGAGTATCTTCCACTACATCGTGTAAGAATGCGGCAATAATGGGATTTGCTCCAAGACGCAGTTCCTCGGCAACAATCTTCGCTACCGCCACAGGATGCATTATGTATGGTTCACCCGACTTGCGACGCTGCTCCATGTGGGCCTCGCGTGCCAACCGGTATGCATCACCTATCCTTGTGATATCATCGGCCGACAAACGCCGTGCCAGACGAGAGAGCAACTGCTCCACCTCCAAGTCAATTCTTTTGTATTCCATACTTCCACTGTCTGAAGTTTAACACCATTTGCTTTGCAATCTGCAAAAATGGAAAAAATAATTGAGATTATCAAAGCACTGTCTTCTATTTTATACACAAAATATGCAAAAAAAATCACACAGCTACGCTATCATTATTTTTTAAAGTAAAAAAGTCGATTATTTTTCAAAATATTGCAGCAAATCACTAACTTTGCAAAGTTTGTGCAACATATGGTGCATACTCAAAAAAACGAAAAAAACAGAAACTATGATAGAACAGATTAACCTGTTGCTCGAAGAGATAAAGGGCACAACAGCAACAAACGCCGAAGAACTTGAAGCATTGCGTCTCAAGTACCTCAGCAAAAAAGGAATCATCAATGGACTTATGGCACAATTCCGCGAAGTTCCGGCCGAGCAGAAGAGAGAAGTTGGCGTAAAAATCAACGAGTTGAAAAATGCAGCATTGGAGCAGTTCAATAAATTGAAAGAGAATCTCGAAAACAGAGAAGAGGAGATGTGCGACATAGATCTCACACGTCCTTCGTACCCCTCCGTCCTCGGAACACGTCATCCGCTTTCAATCGTCAAGAACCAGATTATTGACATTTTTGCACGCTTGGGTTTCTCTATAGCAAACGGAGTGGAGGTCGAAGACGATTGGCATGTTTTCTCATCCATGAACTTTGCAGAGGACCATCCCGCACGCGACATGCAGGATACATTCTTCATTGAGGCGCACCCCGACATCATACTCCGCACACACACCAGTAGTGTACAGAGTCGTGTAATGGAGACAAGCCGGCCACCAATACGCATCATTGCTCCGGGGCGCGTCTACCGCAATGAGGCCATCAGCTACCGTGCGCACTGTTTCTTCCACCAACTCGAAGGACTTTACATCGACAAGAACGTATCGTTCACCGACCTCAAGCAGGTACTTCTGCTCTTTGCTCAGGAGATGTTCGGCAAGGATACCAAGATACGTCTTCGTCCCTCATACTTCCCATTCACCGAACCAAGTGCAGAGATGGACATCAGCTGTAACATATGCGGTGGCAAAGGCTGTCCCTTCTGCAAGAATACAGGTTGGGTAGAGATTTTGGGTTGCGGCATGGTGGACCCCAACGTGCTTGAGCTCTGCGGCATAGACAGCAAAGAATATTCAGGCTATGCTTTCGGAATGGGAATAGAACGCATAACAAACCTCAAGTATCAGGTTAAGGACTTGCGTCTCTTCAGCGAGAATGATGTAAGATTCTTGAAATTGTTTGAGAACGCAAACTGATATACAGATAATGGCAACAACCATATATATGACTCGCCATGGCGAGACCATCGAAAACTCTAAAGGTCTGTTTCAGGGGCAGACACCCGGACATCTATCGGAACTGGGAATAGAGCAGGCGCACTCGTTGCGCCCACGCATTGCAGAACTCGAGTTCGATGTTGTGCTATGCAGCGACCTCAAGCGTTGCCTCGACACTGCCGAAATTGCCCTTGAAGGCATTGAGTGCACTTTCATAAAGGAACCGCTGTTACGTGAACGCGACCTCGGCAACCTTGCCGGTACACCTATCAAAGGCGCTACACTCAACGAAACGGTAGAGACCGAAGAGTCGATGAAAGAACGCGCCCACAAATTCATAGAGAAGGTACGCCGCGAGTATCCCGACAAGAAAATTCTTGCTTTCAGCCACGGATTCTTCTGTCGCATTATGGAAGCAGAGATAAAAGGAGTCACACATAGGGATGTGACACTTTTCGGAAATTGCGAGATAAGAGAGTTTATAGTATAACACAAATGCCGGTCAGCCGGCATTTGTGTTATATTTTTTTATTATCTTCACACAAGAACATACAACAGCTATGAAAAAAGCCGAACTATACAGTAAAGCCATTGAATACTTCGAGGAAGCGATACCCATTGCCGAGACAGAGCTCAACTACTCTACCCCGTTCGACCTGCTTGTGGCAGTAATCCTCTCGGCACAGTGCACCGACAAACGTGTGAACATGGTAACACCCGACCTCATTGCCCGATACCCCGACGCTTGGGAGATGTCGCAGGCACATCCCGATGAGATATACAACTATATAAAGAGCGTATCCTATCCCAACAACAAGGCGAAGCACCTTGTAGGCATGGCACAGAAACTATGCAGTGATTTTGGAGGAGAGGTACCCGACACACTTGATAAACTCATAACCCTGCCAGGTGTAGGGCGCAAGACCGCCAATGTGATACTGTCGGTTGTGTGGGACAAGAGCGCTATGGCCGTCGATACCCATGTATTCCGTGTGAGCCACCGCATAGGACTGGTGCCAAAACGCTGCACCACCCCCTACAGCGTTGAAATGGAATTGATGAAGCACCTTCCACAAGAAATTATACCAAAAGCACACCATTGGCTAATATTGCATGGACGTTATGTCTGCATGGCACGCAAGCCGGAATGTGCAAAATGCGGGCTGACTAAAGTATGCAAATACTACCGGGAAAAACACCCGGAATTGTGTAAGACACAATAATCAAAGAGAGATGAACAAAGAAGGAAAGAAGTGGAAAGTCCTTGACAGAGAGTACCTCATAGAACGTCCTTGGCTGACGGCACGACGCGACAGGCTCGAACTGCCCGACGGCAGAATCATGGAAGAATACTATGTGCTTGAGTACCCCGACTGGGTAAATGTCATTGCGATAACCAAAGACGGAAGGTTCGTTATGGAAAGGCAATACCGCCACGGACTTGGAGAATACAGCACGGAGTTGCCATGTGGAGTCATGGAGAAAGGCGAAGACCCACTTGAGGCTGCAAAACGCGAACTGCTTGAAGAGACAGGCTACAGCGGTGGCAAGTGGAGCAAACTGATGGCCTTGTCGCCCAACCCCGGCTCAATGAACAACCTATCGCATTGTTATCTCGCCACAGGTGTCGAAAAGACAGCCGAACAGTCACTCGACGAAAACGAGGAACTGGAAGTGATGCTCATGAGCGAGGCCGAGGTGAGGTCACTGCTTGAGAATGGCGGAATTTGTCAGGCACTGATGGTCGCGCCATTGTATAAATACTTCATCAGCAAACAGAGAGAATAGAGAGGAGCATTCCTGACTTAAATAATTTTTATTTGAATTTATTACCTCTTTTATATAAAAAACATTATCTTCGCATAATGAAACAGAGTGTAAACAACAATTTTTACTAACATAAAACCAATCAAGCTATGACAATTGACAATTTCAAGTTTGCCGGTAAGAAGGCAATTGTTCGCGTAGACTTCAACGTTCCTTTGAACGAAGAGGGTAAGATTACTGACGATACCCGTATCCGCGGTGCACTCCCCACATTGAAGAAAGTGTTGGCCGACGGCGGTGCACTCATCATCATGTCACACATGGGCAAGCCAAAAGGCAAGGTGAACGCAAAGTTCTCTTTGAGCCAGATTGTTGACGCAGTTTCTGAAAAGTTGGGTGTTGCCGTACAGTTCGCTCCCGATTGCGCAAAGGCTGCCGATGCTGCAGCTGCTTTGAAGCCGGGTGAGGTATTGATGCTCGAGAACCTCCGTTTCTATCCCGAGGAGGAGGGCAAGCCTGTTGGCATTGACAAGGAAGACCCTGCTTACAACGATGCAAAGAAGGCAATGAAGGAGTCGCAGAAAGAGTTCTCAAAGACACTCGCTTCTTACGCAGACTGCTACATCAACGACGCATTCGGAACAGCTCACCGCCGTCACGCATCGACAGCAGTTATTGCTGACTACTTCGATGCAGACAACAAGATGCTCGGCTACTTGATGGAGAAAGAGGTTCAGGCTGTCGACAATATTCTCAAGGACATCAAACGTCCTTTCACTGCTATCATGGGTGGTTCAAAGGTATCAACAAAGATAGGTATAATTGAGAACCTTATGGATAAGGTAGACAACCTCATCCTCTGCGGTGGTATGACATATACATTCGCAAAGGCACAGGGTGGTCAGATTGGTCGTTCAATCGTTGAAGACGACAAGCTCGACCTCGCTATCAGCATCATGGAACAGGCAAAGGCAAAGGGTGTCAACCTCGTTCTTGCTAAAGACTGTGTTGCTGCTGACGATTTCTCAAACAACGCCAATACACAGGTGTGCCCTGCCGGTGAAATCCCCGAGGGTTGGGAAGGCTTGGACGCTGGTCCACAGGCACAGCAGGATTTCGCTGCTGCTATCGTTGATGCAAAGACAATCCTCTGGAACGGTCCTGCCGGCGTATTCGAGTTCGACAACTTCACAGCCGGCTCACGCGCTATTGCCGAGGCTATCGGAAAGGCAACTGCAAACGGTGCATTCTCACTCATCGGTGGCGGTGACTCTGTAGCATGTATCAACAAGTTCGGTATGGCAGATCAGGTATCATACATCTCAACCGGTGGCGGTGCTCTTCTTGAAGCAATTGAAGGAAAAGTGCTCCCGGGTGTTGCAGCTATCAAAGGAGAATAAAAACAATAACTAAAAAGAGTGTTATCGGTTGTTACATTGCACATATAGTGCCTCAAAAGCAGCAATGGCACTCCGCATAAGAATAAGAGGCTTGCAAATTATTTTGTCCAAGCCTCTTATTTTTGGCATAGCCAATTAACATTGGCAACAAAACTACACTTAAAGGTTTTACTATATAGTAAACAATAAAACTCTTACCGGTTACTTCATGGAAAAGGAGCAGATTATCAAGATTCAGAAAAAGGTTGCTGAACTGCTTGCCAACAAGCGTCTCAAGCAGGCAATCGACAAACTTGGGGAAACAGTCGGAATCATTCAGGATTGGGAACTCCGTACACGTTATACCGAAATACAGACAGCATACACCTACATGCTTGATTATCTTCGTTCTGGTATGCCCGACCCCGACAGGGCAAAGCTGTACAATGAATTGACCGGACGTTGCTATATTATAAATGACCTTGTTGCCATGGCTGCCGAATCGGAACTATCACGAAATGCCGGCCATAGAAACAGCAAGAATGTTCATGAACAGTTACAGGCTATATATGAAAACCTGAAGGAGAACTGCAGCAATATCGGAATAGCAGAGAACATGCCTGACGAAGAAAGCAAGACTGCCGGCAGACGACTATCCGAAGAGCACGAGAGACTGATAGAGCAACTTTTCAACACCCTGCAGAGCAGCACATCATGGAGCAAGGGTTGCATGGAAACAACATGCAGATTAGTACGCGACAACGGTATTGCCCTAAACGACCGCGCAACGGCAGTCAGTGCAATAACACTCAGCGCAATGAACTGCTTTGAGCCGGCAAAAGCCATCGCCCTGTGCAACATGGCTACCTACGAAGAGGAGCGCATTTCAACAAGAGCTATTGTAGGGTTGATTATAGTCATGTTCCGATACAAAGAACGCATAGCCTACTATCCGGAACTGATGTCAGCAATATCTATGCTGCAAGAGGAAAAAGGGATGATTAACAGAGTGCAGACCATACAGATACAATTGCTCCGCAGCCGCGAAACACAGAAGATAGACCGCAAGATGCGTGACGAAATCATCCCGGCAATGATGAAAAATCCTAAAATAAGACGGGAAAAATTCAGTATAGATATCCTCAAAGAGATTGAGGAAAACGAAGACAAGAATCCCGAATGGGAAAAATGGCTCGAACATGACAATATCAAAGACAAGGTAGAAGAGATTGCAAAATGGCAGACTGAAGGAGCAGATGTATATATGAGCACCTTCTCACAGCTCAAGAAGTTCCCGTTCTTCTACAAAATGCATAACTGGTTCAGGCCATTCGACCCCAAGATGCCCGACATTGCCGACATCATGCAGTCCGATAAACCAGGCAGCAAGACACTGCCCGATGCAATATGCAGTTCACAGTTCTTCTGCAACAGCGACAAATACTCATTCTGTTTTACATTCAAGCAGATTCCACAGGAGCAACGCGAAATGCTTATGGGACAGATAGAGGGAGAAGATGCAGCCTCGCAGGAACTTGAGACAAAAGCAATGGCACCTAAGGAAAAAAAGGCAGAAATCGAGAGCAACCAGTACATTCAGGATTTGTACAGATTCTTCAAGCTATCAGATTTCAGCAACAGATTCTTCGATCCCTTCGGCATGTCCCTCAACCTGCTCGAATGCAAACCGCTTGCTCCACTTGTCGAAAACGGGAGTACAACACGCCAGATGTTCCAATACCTCATGGAGAAAGAGTACTACAGCGAAGCATACAAAGCCGGGCTCATATACTCCACATACGAAAGCGGTGATGCACAATTCTATCAGGAAATGGGCTATTGCATGCAAAAAGAGCATGAATACAACAAGGCCATAGACTACTATACAAAAGCCGATATAATTAAGCCCGACACATTATGGACACTACGTCACATAGCACAATGCTATCGTCTGCAAGGTGAATTCGACAAGGCTGTCGACTACTATATAATGGCCGAAGAGCTCGCACCGGAGAATATCTCCCTACTCCTGCAGACCGGTGAGAGTCTTGCTGCAATGAAACGCTACGACGAAGCATTCTCACGATTCTACAAGGCTGAATATCTGAAGCCCGAATCAAGGCGTGCAATACGTGCCATAGCATGGTGCTCGTTTCTTGTAGGAAAAGACACACAGGCACAGTCATATTACAAAAGGCTATTGGGACTGCCCTCACCTTCATTCGAAGACTATCTCAATGCAGCGCATGTCGAATGGTCACAAGGCAATAATGCAGAAGCCGTAGAGTTGTACAGAAGAGCAGCCGGAATTGCCGGAGCAGAAGAAGTGGCTGCACACATAATGAAGGACAGGGATATTCTTGAGAAACATGGTATAAGTGTTGAAGAGCTGCTGCTTATACGCGATTTGTTGTACTGATACCACTATTCATTCTTGACGGACAAAACAGAACCGTCATATCCATAGACATAAAAAAGAGTTGTGGTATGCCACAACTCTTTTTTATGTCTATGGGAAAGAATTTATTTTACTGCAACTTTAGTTCCGGCAACAATATATATGCCTCTTTGCAAAGCAAATGTATGTCTGCTGCTTACAAAAGCTTCTTCAACCTTTCTGCCCTGAAGGTCATAAACCGCTACAGTCTCAGGAGCATCTACAGAAATTATAACTCCTCCGTCGACAGCCTCTGCAAATACAGAAGGCTCAGAAACCACAGAAGCAACACCTACCGTACCGTAAGTATTTTTCATTCCGCGCTTCTGATATACACGGACCCAATCGAAACGTGTCTCGTATATATGGTTGACATCGGCATCCTTTGCCCAAGAGCCATTACCTACACTCTGGTTTAGAATCAGATGGAAATGTTTGTCGAAAGGCCACTGACCCTGATTCAGCTGCGAAGCACTGGTTGACTTATTGTAGCGTCCTACTTCCTTGCCATCCACATACCATATCAGCGTCTTTTCATCCCATTCAAGACCATATGTATGATAGCGGTCATAGTTGACACCTGTATTGAAGCTCGACTGCGGATTATTCTTATTGCCAAGGTCATAGGACCAGTTGCTATGTATAGTGTGATAAGAACGGCCATCGGTATCGATAGCTTCCCATATATCAATCTCACCACAATCGGGCCAGCCTGCCGATTGGTCCTCTGGCATCATCCAGAATGCTGGGAAATTCCCTATCCAAGCATTGCTGAGGATACGTGCCTCGACATAGCCGTATGTAAATCCAAAACGCCCGTTGCTCTTTATACCGCCTGTAATCATAGGAACAGGGTCACTCTCCTGGTCGGGATTAGGGATTGCACGTGTGACAAGGTCACCACCCTGCAGGCACACGACCTCCTTGCTGTCGCTTAGCCAACGGTTCCAGGTTGCGCCATAGCGCTGGCAGCGCATCCACTTCTCATCAAGCGGCTGCGACATATCCTCGGCATTGAATTCGTCACTGAAGACAAGCTGCCACTCGTTGCTCTCCTCGGGAACGAATGTCGCATAAAGAGCCACATCACCGTCGACAAACGAAGCATCCACAATCTCCTTGTTGTAGACATTCACAGAGAGTTTCTCCTCACTCCACTGACGATTACCGTTTACATACTGTGCACCGTCAAGGTTGTGCCCGTGACGCACAACCAACTTGCTGCACTCATATCCAGGAGCGCCACGCAGAACAACAGTAAACATCTGATGGATATCTACCGTCAAGGGCAGAGCTGTATTGTTCACGCCATCTATGCTGCCGTTATCAGTATAAAGTGTGAGTTTCTTGGTATTACCCACGAGGTTTATCAGATAATCAATAACAATACCATTATCGGCTACGATCGTTTCAGAGCCGTTTGGGTTAATATTATTATCGGTATCCAACTTCAAACGCATACGATACATTCCATCAGGGATTGCCTCATCAAACACAAAGGTAGGAAGAGTCACAGAAGCGCCCTTTTTAGCAGGATTGCCCTTGCTGTCCACACCATTGTGGCAAGAGAATGCGACAAGTTCGCTCGACATTGCCGGCAAACCATCCTCATTCAGCAGAGCCACGAACTTGCCGTCGTTGTTGAGGTCAATATACATATACACATTCTTAAGTTCCTTGCCAAGGCTATTTGTAATTTCCACATCCAGATTACGGCCCCCCACAATCGGGACATTGTATTCATCGGCAATATTGCGGTATGCATCGGTGTCATTGTAAGAGCCAACGCATATCTCGCCATTCAATTTCACTTCGCAACCGTATGCCTCGGAAAGTTGCGCATCCTTGTCGAACGAGAGCGCATAACCATCGCCACCGGCACCGTCGCCAGCCTGTACAAACTCGGCGGTGATTCTCACATCACCGTCCATCATTTCTGCAGGTATTGTTATCCTGCCATCCTTCACAAAAGCACCCGAAACAACATCCTCGCGCCACTGCCTTACGCCATGAAAAATCTTATTTCCATCAAAATTGTAACCGTGACGTATTGTTATTGCATCGAGCACATAGCCATCGACCGGGTTCACTTCAAGCACAAGAGGCTCGCCAAAGGCAACCTTTGCAGGCAACACACTGCCATCGGCAGCAAGCAGTTCACCATTGTTTGCGGTTACCGAAAGAGCAGCATCAGTGGCGTGCACATTGAGGACAACATCACAAATTGCACCGCCATTCTTTATTATTCCGTTGCCGTCCTCGGCACGACCGGCAGGATTAATGGAAGCCCAATCTACCTTGTAACGCATGCGGTAGAAACCGGGTGCGAGGTCAGTCGGCAATGTAAATGCAGGAGGGGTGAGCACATTGGCGTTGTTCACCCTCTCGCCATTGCTGTTATATCCCACACCGGAGCCTACATTGGGTTCTGCATATGAAAATGCCAAGACATCGCCCTGGTACGAACCATCCTCGTTAAACACGAAATCGAACGCACCGTCCATGCCTCGATCAAGATATACAAAGCCATTCATCCAGTCGCCTGTAAAACCGAAAGAGGCCGTAAGTTTCTCGCCCGGAACCGCTGTAAAGCAACCGCTTGTCACATTGCTGTACACCTTCAGAGGTGTAGGCAACTGCAGGGATTGCTCTCCAAGCGAAACGCTGTTCAGGCGACGGCTACCGTGAGTGTAGCCTTGCTCTTTGTCGAAGATAACAGGATAATCCTCTAATGCATCCTTGTCGACAAGAACCATGCAGTCGATATCACCCATATATGCACTCTCATTGAAAAGGCGTACTATGTTCTCACCCTTCCGGAGCACCACATCAAATTCTGCATAACCGATACTGCCCCATCCGGCAGACTTTCCTGTATACTCAATCGGTTCGCCACCGTTCACGCTCAGTTTCATGGTACGGTCTTCACCTGTTATAAAGTACACACGCAAGGTATATTCACCACCGTCCTTGCTGTAAACATTGCGCCACAGTAGGTCATTCTCAGCCTTACCGCCTAACCAGCCCACAGCTACGCCACCTGAGCAGATACTTTTCTCGGCATATATTGCAGTGCCGTATACCTCGTTGTTCTTTATTTCCTGATACGAAGTGAGCCAAGCAGTCTCGGCTTCGTACACAGTACGTTCAAGACGCTCTTCAGCCTCAAGCTTGTATATACGTGTGCCGTGAGCAGGAACATTTACCGACAAAGAGCCCTCATAAGCACCCTTGTCGGCCTTTGCAAAGAGGTCGCGCACCTTCACCTCGCCGGCAAGGTCGAGTTGAGAGAAATCCACGCTCATATTGACTGCAGCGTCGGTAGGATTATAGAAAGCCACAACACGCTTTGTGCTATATTTCTCCTCCACATCCTTAACGAGTACATAACTACCGTTCTCGTGCTTCACCACATACGCTTGCAAACCAAGAGGATCCTGATCGACCGCGATGAGTTCCTTGTTCTGCATAAGCTCAAGGGCATTGTCCTTTATATCATTGAGGTCACAGCCTATAAGTAGCGGAGAACTCATCATGCACCACATACCGAAATGAGTTTTGTCCTCCTCATAAGTGAGTCCACGGCCAACTTCAAGCATATCCATGTCATTGTAATGACCTGGCGATGTGTATGCCGATAGGTAAAGGCTCTGGTTGATGATGCTCTTTACCGACTCCCAACCGAGGTATATATCCTCTGTCGTGCGCCACGAATCGGCAATCTCGCAAGCCCATGTACCCGGAAACGCCCAACGGCATATATTCCAGGTAACATCAGTGCGCCCTGTCGCCTTTATGGCAGCAGCAATCTCTCTGTAACGCTTTTCAACATCAAGGTCAAGACCATCGGCATTATTCTTTGCATCGGCACCACAATAGTCCACTTTTATGAAATCAAAGTTCAGTTCATTGAAATAAAGCGCCATATCCTCAGAATCGTGACCGTATAGGCCGACACCGATACCGATTGTATCTTTCGGCTGCCCCCAATACGATGCACAAGTATTCGCACCTGCATCGGAATAGATACCGGCCTTCAGCCCCTGGCTGTGGATATAATCCACAAGCGGGCGCAACCCGTTGGGGAAACGTGTGGGATGAATGAGCAGTCTGCCGTTCTCATCGCGGCCACCAAAGAAACCGTCATCTATGTTTATGTGATTATATCCGCAATCCTTGAACCCAAGCTTAATCATAGCATCGGCCTGAGCCTTTATTACAGAGTCATTAATTTGGAAACCATAGGTATTCCATGAACTCCAGCCCATAAGCGGAGGATTTTCGGCTGTGGCACAAAGAGACAGCAACAGAAGAAAAACGTAAATAAGCTTTTTCATATAAAGTGTTTTAAATATTTATATCGGTTTATTTTATCCCGGAGCATAGCCATACATTGACAATATTCAAAGATAATACAATACTCATACAATGCAAAATAATATCAGCAAATATCCGCGCAATTGTCGCAGCACGTCTATAGCCAATCAACGTTCCTTGCATATATCATATATCTTTACTAATTTAGTCGGATAATTTTTTTATTATGAAATTCCAGCTTGTATCGGACTATGCACCAATGGGCGACCAGCCCGAAGCTATTGCCCAGCTTGTTGAAGGGGTAAAAAACGGAACCCCGGCGCAAACCTTGCTGGGTGTGACCGGTTCGGGAAAAACCTTTACCATGGCAAACGTGATAAAGGAGATAAACCGCCCCACCCTAATCCTCAGCCACAACAAGACTCTCGCAGCACAACTCTACAACGAGTTCAAGGGGTTCTTCCCCAACAACGCAGTGGAGTATTATGTTTCGTATTACGACTACTATCAACCCGAAGCGTATATCCCCTCAAGCGACACCTATATCGAAAAGGACCTTGCCATAAACGATGAGATTGACAAACTGAGGCTCGCCGCAACATCGGCACTGCTATCGGGACGCAAAGACGTGGTGGTGATATCATCTGTTTCTTGCATATACGGCATGGGCAACCCAAGCGATTTCTACAACAACGTGATAGAGATTCACATAGGACAGAAACTTGACCGCAATGTATTCCTGCGCAAGTTGGTGGGAAGCCTCTACACGCGTAACGACATTGACCTTGCACGCGGAAATTTCCGTGTAAAAGGTGACACTGTCGAGGTGAGCCTTGCCTATAGCGACCATGTGCTACGCATAACTTTCTGGGATGATGACATCGACAGCATAGAGGAGATAGACAGTGTAACCGGTGTGCGTGTAGCTACATTCAACGACTACAAGATATATCCGGCAAACCTGTTCATGACCACCAAGGAGAGCACAGAGCGTGCCATTTGCGAGATAGAGAAAGACCTTGCCGACAGGGAGGAGTACTTCCGTGAGATTGGGAAACCTCTTGAAGCAAAAAGATTACATGAGCGCGTGACATACGACATAGAGATGCTACGCGAATTGGGACACTGTTCGGGCATAGAGAACTATTCGCGCTACTTCGACGGGCGTGAAGCCGGTACACGTCCCTACTGTCTGCTGGACTTCTTCCCCAAAGATTTTCTGCTCATAATAGACGAGAGCCATGTAAGTGTACCTCAGATACATGCGATGTATGGTGGCGACCGTGCACGCAAGACAAACCTTGTGGAATTCGGTTTCAGACTGCCGGCAGCATTCGATAACCGCCCCCTCAAATTCGAGGAGTTTGAGGAACTGACACCACAGACAATATATGTGAGTGCCACACCGGCCGACTATGAGCTCGAAAAAAGCGAAGGCATTGTTGTTGAGCAGGTAATACGCCCGACAGGATTGCTCGACCCGATAATAGAGGTGCGTCCGCTTGCAAACCAGGTAGATGACTTAATGGAAGAGATACAGTTGCGCGTGGAACGCGAAGAGCGTGTGCTTGTAACAACACTCACCAAGCGTATGGCCGAGGAACTCACTGAATATCTTCAGAAGAACGGAGTGCGATGCAACTATATTCATAGCGATGTCGACACACTCGAACGTATTCAGATAATGACCGACCTGCGCGAAGGACTATACGATGTACTCATTGGAGTAAATCTTCTGCGCGAAGGACTGGACCTCCCCGAAGTGTCACTTGTTGCGATTCTTGATGCCGACAAAGAGGGATTCCTGCGCAGTCACCGGTCGCTCACACAGACAGCAGGTCGGGCCGCCCGCAATGTAAACGGACTTGTCATATTCTATGCCGACAACATCACAGACAGTATGCAACGTACCATTGAGGAGACAAACCGCCGTCGTGAAAAACAAATGCGCTATAACGAGGAGAACGGCATAACTCCTACCCAAATCAAGAAAGAGATAACAAACGCGCTTGCACTTGAAAAGAAGAATAAAGAGAACGGAAAGAGAACAAGAATGTACAGCGACGATGCAGCAACAACCGCAATAGCATGCGACCCAATTGTAGAATACATGACTGCCGAGCAACTAAAGAAGAGCATCGAACGAACACGCCGTCTCATGGAGCAAGCAGCAGATAAACAGGAATTCATCGAGGCAGCACAATACCGCGATGAAATGTTCAAGTTGCAGGAGATATTAAAACAGAAAAGTTAATTCCTGCACCACAGGCAAACTCACAGGAACAATGGTCGCATTATGGGACTCAATCCTTGAATTACTTGTACAATAGAAATACACAAGGAATCTTTGATAAATCGGGAATGCGTCCCTTCCACTCCTTGACCGTGCGTGTGTATACATATTCGCCTTCGCATGTAAGATTTGCGGCAATGCACAGTTTTGTCTGCGGACGGCAATTCTTGAGTATATCCTCTATCATTTTGCCGTTGCGGTAAGGTGTTTCTATGAACAGCTGCGTCTGCTCCTCATTATATATGCGGTGCTCAAGCTGATGCAGTTTTTTCACACGCTCCTCAGGTCTTATGGGCAAATAACCATTGAATGCAAAACTCTGACCGTTGAAGCCCGATGCCATAACAGAAAGAATTATGCTTGACGGACCCACCAACGGAACAACTTTCAGCCCTTTGCGTTGAGCAATTGCAACGACATCGGCTCCTGGGTCTGCCACTGCCGGGCAACCGGCCTCAGAAATAACACCCATCGGTTTTCCGCCTTGAAGCGGTTTAAGATAGTTTGCAACCACCTCGGGCTGTGTATGTTTGTTCAGTTCAAAGAACTGCGACCCGTCGACATCAAACTGTGGGTCGACCTTGCGCAGGAAACGGCGCGCCGAACGCACGTCTTCAACGATAAAATGACGTATTCCGGCAATGATGCCGGCATTATACTCAGGCAAAACTTTTGAAATCTCCGTATCGCCCAAGGTAACAGGTATAAGATATAATGCAGTGTCCATAAAACTATCTGTTCAACCGTGAATAAGATTTTGCTCCACCGGCATAATAGCGCCACAAAAGCATAAAGCTACCACGTTCGTTTATATCATTGTCGACAGTTGCCGCAAGATTGGCCTTGCGTACTGCCATGTAGTCATTTTTTATTCTCTTATAGTCTCTTCGTGCCTTTACAACAGCCTTACAGTGCGCCCAGTCACCCGACAAGGCAAACTTCAATGCAGCTACATAATCAAGGATACAACGCACCCTCATCACACAGGCAAGTTCCTTACCCGGCAGGTTCTTATAGAGCATCAGTAAATTGTTACGGAAATTAAGATAGGTCTTCTGCGGATTGGCGGCAGAGAGAGTTGCACCGCCTACATGATAAACCCTACTATCGGGCACACACAAAATACGATACCCACGCGCACGCAAACGCCAACAAAGGTCTATCTCCTCCATATGTGCAAAAAAGCCGCTATCGAGACCTCCAACGGCACGGAAGGCTGCAGTACGCACCATGAAGGCTGCCCCTGTTGCCCAAAATAGTTCACAAACAGTATCATACTGTCCCCTATCCTCTTCAACTGTGTCAAAAATACGTCCACGGCAGTAAGGATAGCCATAACGGTCGATGAAACCTCCTGCCGCACCTGAATATTCAAAATGGGTTTTACGTTTATAGTCAAGTACCTTGGGCTGGCAAGCGGCAATAGCGTCATCGGCATCCATAACTGCAACAAGCGGTTCTATCCACCCGGGAGTAACCTCCACATCAGAGTTAAGCAACAACGAATACTCTGCGTCTACAAGTTCAAGAGCCTTGTTGTATCCTTCGGCAAAACCGTGGTTCCGGTCAAGACGGATTGTACGCACCGAAGGAAAATCTCTTTCCAAAAGCGCAACCGACCCGTCGGTAGAGCCATTATCGACAACAATAACAGGAACACCCGGGGTATTATCCACAACGGAAGGCAGGAAACGTCCGAGAACATCCTCACCATTATAATTCAATATGACAACCGCGACCTTGTCCATAACTTTTGAAGCGGTCAATCGGCATAGCCGAGTATTTCATCAGCAACAAGCGCTGACATCTCCTTGTTGAATCCGCCAAGGCGAACACGCAAAAGACGGTTTACATACTCTTTGGCAGAAGCAGTCTCCACTTTAATGTAGTTTGCTGTGAAACCGCTCATAGGCATCCCCGAACGCGGTTTCTCGAACAAAACAACAGCCTCCTTACCTATATGACGTGCATAGAATGCGAGACGTTTCTCTTCGCTCAATGCAATAAGTTGTTGACTGCGACGGTGTTTTTCTGCAGGTAGCACAGCACCGTCAATCGAGAGAGCCCTTGTACCCGGACGTTCCGAGTAGCTGAACACATGCAGTTGCGAAACATCAAGCCCCTTTATAAAATCATAGGCCTGCTCAAACAGTTCCTCGCTCTCGCCGCGTGTACCTACAATTACATCCACTCCAATGAATGCATCGGGAAGCAGTTCACGCACCTTCGCTATTTTCTGCGCGAAAAAAGAGGTGTCATAACGGCGATGCATAAGTTTGAGCACCTCATCGCTACCGGCCTGGAGTGGTATATGAAAATGAGGCATAAAGGCACGTGAGTGGGCTGCATACCCTATAACATCATCTGTAAGCAAATTGGGTTCTATCGATGATATACGGTAGCGTGATATACCTTCAACAGCATCAAGAGCCTTCACAAGCGAGAGGAAACTCTCACCTGTAGACTTACCGAAATCTCCAATATTCACTCCTGTCAGGACAATCTCCTTGCCACCTTCGGCTGCAGCCTTCTGTGCCTGTGCCACAAGTTCGCTGACAAGAGGGTTGCGGCTGCGTCCACGTGCAAAAGGAATTGTACAATATGTACAGAAATAATCGCAACCATCCTGAACCTTCAGGAAATAGCGCGTGCGGTCACCGCGTGAACATGAGTGAACAAAATTACGTATATCCTTTGCCGGACGGACAAGCCATTCTCCTGCACTATGTTTCTCAAGATTGCCAAGATGCTCAAGCACACTGCCCTTCTTGTCCATTCCGAGCACCACATCTACCCCGAATTCTTTCGACAATTTTTCAGCAGACAACTGGGCGTAGCAACCTGTAACGACCACATAGGCACCCGGATTCTGCCGTACAAGCTTGTGTATGACTTGACGACATTTCTTCTCGGCTTCTTGAGTTACCGCACAACTGTTCACAATGCATATATCGGCCTGTTCACCACGCTTTGCCGTGCGAATTCCCGCTTCCTGAAGCTGACGCTCGATTGTCGCAGTTTCGGAGAAGTTAAGTTTGCAACCAAGCGTGTAATATATAGCTTTTTTATCTTTGAATACTGTATAGTCAATCATCTGTAATTTTGGGCTAAAAAGCAAACAAGCGCGAAAATAGTTCTTTTTTCCGAAATAATCGCAGAATTTAAATTTATAATGGTTTAAAAATCCATAGCCACTTTATAAAATGAGCCTATAACACATTGAGACTGTACCCGATTGGGCACAGTCTCAATATATCATATAACCAATAAATCGACAACTCAAAAAAAAGAATAATAGCGCCAATCCTTTGCATATAGCAAAGAGATTGACAGGCTACTAAACTTTTAATTCTTTTAGAAAATTACTTTGCGGGTTCAGCAGGAATTACCTCTGTTGCAGGTGTTCCACCTTCTGCAGGAAGTACATCTGTTGCTGCTGCAGGAACTATATCTGTTGCAACAATTGAATCGCACTCAACCTTAGCCTCAGTGTTGGCAGCTTTGTTACCGCAAGATGTCATAGCAAGAGCCAAAACAGCTACATAGAAAAATTTCTTCATAATAACATTATAAGTTAAAGTCCGGCCTACTCCCTTTTTAGCGTTTCGGCAACCTCTGTGTTTCAAAATCTGCGCAAAGATACTACTTTTTATTTATTCATTAGATATTTTTGAAGTTTTTTTATAAAAAAAGCAGCTATTTATGAAAAATAAATGCAAAATGGGACTAAAAAACGGATAAAAAGAAACTTTTATCAGTTGCCGGTATGCATAAAAACATGCCTGCAACTGATAAGCATCAGGTCAGATACCTGCCTGAAATTCCGAAAGTTCTCAATTAAAGTACAATCTTATATACTCTGCGACCGTTTTCACCTCTTACCTCCACTATATAAGAACCATGAGGGACACCTTCAACAGCCAACTCTATGCTGTTGCAAGGGAAATCGGATATTGACGAAGCAACAGATACACCGCCGATATTATAAAGAGTAATACGTGTACCCTCGGCAATTTCGCCGTTGCAGTGCAGGACAGTGCCATCTAAAACAAAATCCAACACCGGTGCCCGCAAATCGCCGATACCCGTATCTTTGGCATTCACCGGGGTGAAGAGCAGTGAACAGTTGTACTTCGCACCGTTCTTGATAAGATACTTGTCTAATGTTACCACATTACCGCAGCTGCCGTTGCCTATTCCTTTCTGGTAGCAATCGAAATGGGCATAGACATTCCCTTTCTCAAGTTCCCAAGTATGGTCGGTTCTTTTCAAGTGTTCATCACTGTAATGCAAGAGCGAGAATGACACATCGCCACGGGTCTGTACCTTTATACCGATTTCTGTCTCATCGCTGATTAGCAACAAGTCTCGCAATCCTTCGCGGTTACCCATACTCTGAGGCATTGGATAAGGCTCGAACATGTCGCCGACAGTTGTGTGGTAACGGCCCAAGAATGAACCGCCACGGCGGTCAACATAGTTCTCAAAAGGCCCGTATGCATAATACTCCACATGTTCAAAATGTGCCGGGAACTCCATTGTCATACCAATACGGCGTGCATCTGACACAGTTGCCGTGTATGATGCATCTATAAGCATAGCACCATCTGCAGTAATGGTATATACAAATTTATAGTCACTGCACCACGTCGACGCTTCCACCGTTACAACGACCTGTTTCTTATCATCGCTCAATTTAAATGTCGCCGATTTTGACTTGATACCGGGACCTACAGCATACTGGCTGAGTGTTTCTGTTGGCTTGTCATTCTCGATCCATCGGTAGTTGCCATACTCCGGACCTACTTCCATAAGTTTGTTTCCATCAACGACCCAAGATAGCATAGTACCGTCAGTCTTGAACGTCATTTCCATTCTTGAACTTTTTACAGAATAGCCCTGTGCGGTTTTGGTAAGGGTCAGTTCCTCGTCGGGGTTCAAGGCAAAAGCGGTTGTGTCACGTTCTGCAAGCGTGTACTGTTCAGTTGCTACGCAGTAATCTGCATCGGCCCACGGTTGCTCCTCTTTGTATCGCAATTCAATATTCAACAACATCTCCTTACCACTGACAGGTTCTGTCTTGTATGGAATGTTCAATACCGTCTCTGCACCGGGAGCAACTGCCGAAATGTCAAATCTGCCATTCTCGACAACCTCACCTTCAAGAAGAACGGAATACTCCAGACAGAACTTATCCAAAGAGATAAAGTCGTAATCGTTCTTTATTGTAAGGTTGCGGTTTTCCGAATCGTAAGCCACAAACTTGATATATTGATATACATATTTCACATTGGTCAATTCGGGACTCCATGCACGCTCCGCTGTAACAAGACCATTATTCACGAAGTTACCCTGATGAGGACCTGGATAATCGAAACCCGAACGGTATTTATTCATGCCATTAACCTCTAAATTGCCGTTCTTTATATCCTCGGCATCATATATTGACTGGTCGGCCCAGTCCCATATGCAACCACCTATGCCATATCTGCTGTTTTCAATCAAATCCCAGTACTCCTTCAGGTTACCTACTGCATTACCCATTGCATGAGCATATTCACACATGAAATATGGTTGTCCTTTCGAGTTGTAGTTGGCATGCTTATCCGCATCGGCCAGGGTTGGATACATCTCGGACCATATGTCGGTGTGCGCCGTACCCGCACGTGATGCACCTTCGTAATGGATCGGTCGTGGGTCAAGGCTGCGGACTGCTGCGTATGTGTGCTGGAAGTTCTTGCCGCCACCGCTCTCATTTCCAAGCGACCAGAATATTATTGAAGGATAGTTGCGGTCGCGGTATACCATGCGCACTGTACGGTCGACATATTGCGCTCTCCAGCTATCCTCATTTGTTATGCCACCGGTCTCCTTGCCTTTATCCCAATTATAGTGACACTCGACATCGGCTTCATCCATGCAATAAAGACCGTAGTAATCGAACATTGCATTCATCTTTGCCTGACGTGGATAATGACTTGTACGTACAGTGTTCATGTTCGCCTGCTTGAACATCTTTACATCGTTCAGCATTGTCTCGACATCTACAGTGCGGCCTGTAACCGGATGTGTATCCTGAAGATTCGCACCCTTGAAAAGAACCTTTTCGCCATTTATGTATACAAGTCCGTTCTTGATTTCAATATGACGGAAACCATATTTAGTCGAAAACACATGTTCTTCGTTATCGTTTGCATCTTTTTGCACCACTGTCACTGTATAAAGATTTGGTGTTTCAGCAGTCCATGCATGAAGAGCCGAAAGATCATCGAAGAGAACATCCGCACTCTTTACTGCCTCACCCTCGGCAAAATCAAACACAACATTCTTCTTTGCAACCTCGCTGCCGTCGGGTGCTATAAGAGCAACCTCAACATTCTTGCTTGCCGCCACACCGTCACGGTTATCCATTTCAACAGCAACATTCATCGAACCCGTTGTATAACCGTTTGTTGCATCGAGCGAACTTGTGATATAGTGATCGCGCACGAATGTCTTTGGTGTTGCAAAAAGGTATACATCGCGGTGTATACCGCTCATGTGCCACATATCCTGTCCTTCGAGATAAGAAGCATCGCTCCAGCGGATTACTTGGACACATACGTTATTCTTTCCATTGCGTACATGCCCTGTAACATCGAATTCTGCATCGTTGTTTCCACTTTGTGTATAGCCCACATACTTGCCATTCATCCACACGAATGCAGCGCCATATATACCGTCAAAATGTAGGAACAGACGCTTGTCGCCCCACTCTGTAGGCAAGTCAAAGTCACGGCGGTACGATGCCACAGAATTGAGCAACCCATCTTTCATTTCTATTACCGGCGGATTGTTGTTGAACGCATATTCCACATTGATATACAAGGGGTCGCCATAGCCGTTCATCTCAAGGCATGAAGGAACGGTTATCTTGTCCCATGAAGAGACATCGACATCATCGCCCCAGAATGTGTCCTTGCCCGGACGCTGGGCAACAGTCTCGACCCAATTCAGGCTCCATGTGCCGTTGAGACTCAGGTACTCGGCATTCTCAGGTTCTATCCAAGGGAAGTTATAACGCTCATCGGCCTTCATATTTTCCACAGAAGAATATGGCATGTAGGCTGCATGACCATTCTCCTTGTTTTCGCCAAAGAAAGTCTCATCCTCCCACACATTGGCCATAGGAACATCATCGGGAGTCACCTGCTCCAAAGTAAAGAGCGAGCTGCTGTTGTATCCGGAAACCATAGAAAGGTTGCTGCCATTGGCTTTCAGGCCATACCATGTGGTATTAGTCTTCGCATTTATACGGTAAACGCCTTTCTGCTCAGCTACCGGAATAAGTTGTAATTGCTGATTGGTATTCGTATAAGAGGGGTCCCACAAAAGCGGATAATTCTTGCCGCCAAGCGACACATCCACGGCCTTGCCGAAATATGGGCCATAGAACTGGCAATATTCCACGTTTGATGCCGTGCGGCGCAACTGCCACACAAAATTCTCTTTGTTGTTCTCATCATACTCATCTATATAGATACGGGCATCGTTTTTATTGTTTCCACGTGTATTGAGAGCCTTGCCGCTACTCAACTCACGAATGACAAAATATCTATTTATTACAGGAAGGTTCTTCACCTCAACGCACTTCAGATACTGGAGAGAGAAGTGGGTCGACTCGCCGTCGGCATTCTCGGCCATAATCAGTGAACCATCGCTCTGCACCTGCATTACAAGAGATTCATCAGTCCTGCACACAAGCTGCACTATGTTCTCGCTTTCATTGAGCAGTTTCACCCTGAAGGCCTGGTTATCGGTACAGGTAGCCTCCCACTGCAACAACTTACCGGGAGTTGATGAAGAGAGGGCCATATCGATAGCCTGCCCATAATTGTCATTATATAGCGTATACACCTGCTCCTTGTCGTATAAAGAAACAAATGTCCACTCCTGACCTTTGGAATCCTCGTCTGCATCGGCAACGGACAGATAGGTATTGTGTGTGGCAACATCACCATTTGTAATCGCCTTTCCTGTTGAGACACTGACAATGCGATAAACAGCCTGGTCCTGTGGAAATTTCGCAGCAGAAGAGAGCGATACAGCCAAAAGCAATGCAAAAAATGATAAAAGAATCCTTTTCATATTATAGATATTACGTTAATTGTAAAGTAAAAAATAACATTCATTAGAATTTACAAAAGTATAAAAAAAAGCAGACATTGCAACAATTGGGGGATTTTTAACACCTTTTAAGAATATTTTTGCTTATACTAATAATGCAATTTAATAATTATTTATTGCATATAAGCATGTTTATAAGTAAATTTGCAACTATTCTGCATACAGCACATTTTACTGCATAAATATTCGTATTGTTAGGCACAGACGACAAAACTAAATCAAAAAAATATGAAACGAATTTCAGCTATTATGGCAGCAATGGCAATAACCGGAACAGCATTGACAAGTTGTTCAGAGAGCAATGCTCCGCAAGATGGAGAGAGTGCAATCATCGGCAAGCATGAGATAAAGATTGAAGGCGGACTGATGACACCCGAAGCCCTGTGGGCAATGGGCAGGATAGGCGAAGTAAGCGTATCGCCCGATGCACAGACTATTATATATGGTGTAAGCTACTACAGCGTGAAGCAGAACAAGAGCCACCACACCCTCAACAGGATGGATGCTGACGGCGGCAACAAGAGCCTGCTTACCACGACTGCGGCAAACGAGAGCAGCGCCACATGGATAAAAGGAGGCTGCAAGATAGCATTCCTCTCGAACGAAGGAGGCAGCAGCCAGCTGTGGGAGATGAACCCCGACGGCACAGGCCGCAAGCAGCTGACCAACGATGCTACAGACATCGAAGGTTTCCTGTTCTCGCCCGATGAGACAAAGGTAATTCTTATCAAGCGTATCAAAATCAAGCCCACGACAGCAGACATATATCCCGACCTTCCCGAGGCAAAGGGATTCGTTGTAGATGACCTCATGTACAAGCATTGGGATGAGTGGTTGAACGACGCGCCCCACCCATTCCTCGCAAGCTTTGACGGCAACAGCATCGATGAGGGCAAAGACCTGCTCGAGGGTACAGTATACGACTGTCCAAACCGTCCGTTCGGTGGTGCCGAGCAGCTCGCATGGAGCAACGACAGCAAAAAGATTGCATACTCATGCAACAAAAAGAGCGGCCGCGACTACACCGTAAGTACCGATACCGACATTTATCTCTATGACCTTGAGAGCGGCAATACCGAGAACCTGTGCAAGCCCGACGCGGCACGCTCTAACTACGGTTACGACACCGCGCCCCAGTTCTCACCTGACGGCACGATGATAGCCTGGTTGAGCATGGAGCATGACGGATACGAGAGCGACCTCAACCGTCTTTGCGTGATGGACCTCGCTACAGGCGAGCGCAAATATATTACTGAGAAGCCCAACGGCGAGGAGAAGGCTATCTTCGACAGCAACGTGGACAGCTACTGCTGGGCACCCGACAGCAAGAGCCTCTACTTCACAGGCACATGGCACGGCACCACACAGGTGTACAACATAACTACCGACAGCAAACTGACCAAGATGACCGAAGGCATGCACGACTACAACTCGGTTGCCATGCTTGGCGAGAACAGCCTCATCATGACACGCGTATCGATGAGCGCTCCTGCCGACATATATGCAATGGAGGCGAAGGCCGGTGCCGAGGTCAAGCAGCTTACCCAGGAGAACAAGCACATCTTTGACCAGATTGCTACAGGCAAGGTCGAGGCACGCTGGTGCAAAAGCGTCGACGGCAAGGACCTCCACTCATGGGTAATATACCCGCCACACTTCGACCCCACAAAGAAATACCCGACCCTGCTCTTCTGCGAGGGCGGTCCACAGTCACCCGTGAGCCAGTTCTGGAGCTACCGCTGGAATTTCCAGATTATGGCAGCCAACGGCTATATCATCATCGCTCCTAACCGTCGCGGCCTTCCCGGTTTCGGACACGCGTGGAACCGGGAAATCAGTACCAACTACGGCGGCAACTGCATGAGCGACCTACTTACTGCAATCGATGACATCGCCAAAGAGCCATACGTCGACACCGACCGTTTGGGTTGCGTGGGCGCAAGCTTCGGCGGATATTCATCAATGTGGCTTGCCGGACATCATGAGAAACGTTTCAAGGCATTCATTGCACATGACGGTTTCTTCAACATGGAGCAGCAGTACTACGAGACCGAGGAGAGCTGGTTCCCCAACTGGGACCTTGGCGGCGCACCATACGAGCAGACCGAGGAGGTAAAGCGCTCATACGCCAACTCGCCGCACAAGTTCGTTGACAAGTGGGACACACCGATTCTTCTCATCCATGGCGACCGCGACTACCGCATCCTTTCATCGCAGTCAATGGCAGCATTCAACGCGGCACGCCTGAAAGGTATACCTGCGCAGTTGCTCCTATTCCCCGATGAGAACCACTGGGTTCTGAAACCACAGAACGGTATCTTGTGGCAACGCACATTCTTCGCATGGCTGGACAAATGGCTTAAAAAGTAATTAGACTTGTCAAAATTCGATAAGCCTTGCAGCAATTAGTCGCGGGATGTGCCGATAAAATTGGCACCCCGCGGGTTGCGGAAAGCAAGGCTTGTCAAATGGCTCAAAGAATAATTCGATAAGACTTGCAGCAATTGGTCGCGGGAAGTGCCGATGAAATTGGCGCCCCGCGGGTTGCGGAAAGCAAGGCTTGTCAAATGGCTTAAAGAATAATTCGATAAGCCTTGCCTTATTACCCTTTTAATACCTTTCGCCATTTTGACTCTTATTAAATACAAACAACAATCAAAAAATACTATGACAACAACACAAAAAATCCAGAAAAGACTGAACGATTCAAAGGCAGCACGTTGGAGCGCGCTCAGTATCGTTTCGTTCACAATGATGATGGCCTACTTCTTCACCGACGTGATGGGCCCGCTCGAGGCACCCCTTACCACAAAGGGTAAGCTCGTATATTTTGACAACGGCACATACCTCTCGGCCGACTCGCTGATGAAGGTAAGCACCGTAGAGATTGCTTCGGAAGATGATATTACAGTAGGCAACGAGTACACAATCAACAACGCAGGCAGCGAAGAGACCGTAAAGGTTGATTCAACCATCAACGGCCTTGGCTGGGGAAGCGATGACTATGGAGTGTTCTCGGGTGCATACGGATATATCAACGTGTTCCTGCTCATGCTCTTCTTCGGAGGTATCATCCTTGACAAGATGGGTGTACGCTTTACAGGTTTGATGAGTACAGCGCTCATGTTCGCCGGTGCGGCAATCAAGTGGTATGCAGTGAACAGCACATTCACAGGCGAGATTGTGGGCCTCCCGACACAGGTTGCAGTGGCTTGCCTCGGCTTCGCCATCTACGGCATGGGTTGCGAGATTGCAGGTATCACCGTAACAAAGGTCATCGCAAAGTGGTTTACAGGCCATGAGCTTGCACTTGCAATGGGATTGCAGGTAGCCCTTGCACGTGTGGGTACAGCATGCGCGCTCTTCTTCGCACTGCCCGTTGCACAGTACTTCGGCATCGTGTCTGCACCTGTTATGATAGGTGCATCGGCATTGTGCATCGGTATGCTCTCATACATCGTATACTGCGTAATGGACAAGAAACTTGATGCATCGGCAACAACAGCAGAGGGAGTTACAGAGAGCGAGGAGCAGTTCAAGATGAGCGACCTGAAGCTCATATTCTGCAACAAGGGATTTTGGCTCATCACGCTGCTTTGCCTTATGTTCTATTCAGCAGTGTTCCCGTTCCTGAAGTTCGCGACCAACCTGATGATTATCAAGTATAATGTAAGCCCCGACGTAGCCGGCATGATTCCAGGCCTCTTGCCTTTCGGTACAATACTGCTGACACCGCTGTTCGGTTCAATGTACGACAAGATGGGTAAGGGTGCTACCCTCATGCTCATAGGCTCTACACTGCTGACAATTGTACATGTATTGTTTGCGCTGCCTGTAATGAACATCTGGTGGTTCGCTGTGATTGTGATGATACTGCTCGGTATCGCATTCTCACTTGTTCCATCGGCAATGTGGCCATCAGTGCCCAAGATTATCCCGATGAAGCAGCTGGGCTCGGCATACGCCATCATCTTCTACATTCAGAACATCGGCCTGTCAATGGTTCCCGTGCTCATCGGTAACGTCATCCAGAGCTGCACCTCGAACGGCACTACAGACTACACCCTTCCAATGGCAATCTTCGCCGGATTCGGTGTAATAGCAGTGATTATCTCATTGCTGCTGCTGAAGGCCGACAAGAAGTACAACTACGGTCTTGAGCAGAAGAACGAGAAGTAATATTCCTGTTACAATAAACAAGCGGGTGACCCAAAAGTAAAATGGGTCACCCGCTTTGGTAGGATAAAAAGAGCTGTTTTTAGCCAGCCTCTTATTTTGTAATATTCTAACGTTATCTGGACTGCATTATTGAAATGGGATAAAATGGTACACTACATGCATATTATTCCTTATTCAATACCTACGTTTATGCACCTTTGCGACAAGAGTTGAGGAACATTGCATGCAACGTACCCTGCAGCCGGAAGAACCACCAACCCGGCTGTTTGTTTTT
>JAEIGA010001074.1_pt1 | contig 41434 bp, 42 predicted proteins | sample 9270691 | NCBI WGS metagenome assembly JAEIGA01 (sample SAMN17057246, study PRJNA624740) | gut metagenome | biome: biome; isolation source: fecal sample | host: Bos grunniens | place: China: Xizang | collected 2019 | reverse complement strand
TCAAAAGTACCTTTAAGGTCGATATAGTTTTTTACGGCCTTAAAGTATTCGGCCTGCTTCTTTTCAAGTTTTAACTTCTGTTCTATGTCCTTAAGGTTTCCGACTTCTACCAAAAGTTTGTCGTGCTTTTCCTGCAAGTCCTTTGGATATTTCCAGTACGGATCCTTTCTGTCATGTGTAGAGCAGCGCAATAGTTTAACGTAATCGTGATATAGCGCAATGGAATTGTAATTAAGCTCGCCGCACTCTTTTAAGTATTTCCATGTATCGTAACTTATCTGATAATAGTGCATGCGCTTTTCGTCATAATACTTGTTGTATTCTTTAAGCGTAAGATTGTACTTAAGGATTTCATCAAGCTGACTTAACTTGTATTTCTTCGCGCCAGGATTCTTTCTTAAAAAGTCAATCAATGCTTTTTGATTTTTTGGTGTACGTTTCCAAAAGCCCTTTGTAAAAACTAAGTTTTCCATTTTTGCCGCTAACATCAATTCAACTTCTTTGTGTTCTTTCCAGATTATTAAGACTTCCAATATCTTTTCGCGGGTGCCGGTCCACTTGTTTAGAACGTACTTAAAGTCTGGATATTTGCTGCAGATAAGCTCTTTTTCCTGCTCGGTAATTGCCCCGGACGCTAAATACAATTTGGCACATTCGCTCATTTCTTCTACTTGCTGTACAAAGTCTGCGCCGCCATAACAGCCGTATAGGTTGTCTGTTTCTCCAGGATAAACAACTCTATAACCGGAGCCAAAGTTTGAATAAAACAAGTAACGGCATTTGTACTGTCCGTTTTCGTCCTCTTGATATACGTCGCTTTCGTAATGTACGGTAAGTGTTTTCTTATGTTTCAAGTCTGTGCTGGCCGTAACAACTCTTACCAGTACGCCGTTATCAATATAGATTCTGTCTTTTGCTTCAAATTTGTGCATAGTTTTTCCCGCCTTAAAACTAAAATTCAAACAATAGATTCTGTTCTTCGATTTCTTTTTCTTTGTCTTTCTTCTGCTTCTTTGCTTCCGGCTTTTTCTGTACTTTTGCTGGTGCTTCTGCGATTGCTTCTTCTTCTGTTTCGTCCTGATCTTCTGTTTCTGCGTCGCACTTAACGTCTTTTTCGTTTGGCAATACGTCATAGAAGTAGTCGCGCGCCCATTTGTAAACCTGTGTATCTTCTATCATTGCGCAACCGTTTACGGCTTTCTTTTTTGCCTGATTTTTAATGTAAGTAAAGCAAGCTCCTATTTTGTCGCTCTGATAAACTGCCTTAAGTGCTGCGTCCTGTTCTGATTCTTTGTCTAAATAGTCTTTAATTAATTTTTCGTAAACTGTCATAATCCTAGCCCCTCAAATTGTGGGCGGTTTTAAAAGTAATCTTTCAACGAACCTTATCACTTTAACGGACCGCCCGGCCGCATAAAGAAATAACACTACTATTACATAAATGTTGATAAGTGAACTTATTTTACGTCGCTTCACTACGAACAAGATATTTTAACGGTCAACGACCGGTTTTACCTTTGTTGTACTTGGCGTAATGTCCTTTCAAGCTTCTATAAACTTTACTTTCAAAAATGGAATACAAAGTTTTGTTGCAATATCTGCTTCAAGCTTTGCGCCTTTTGAGTTTTCCCAGTTATCAAGCTGGTAGATATAATCACATTCGCAAAGCTCTTTAATGTCTGCCCGCATATAGTCCGCCCATTGGTAGCCGGGTACGATTCCTTTTTTAGCCGGATTAAACACCGCATAGCCCATGTGTTTAAGTTTCTTTTCTGCGATAGCAAACTTCTGTTTGTATTCTGCTTCGCTAAGTCCGGTAATTTGTCCTGATAAATAAACTCGTTGCATTGTCTTTTAATCTCCTTAAATAAAATCAAGCGGGTCATACGCTTTAGGTTTGCTTGCCGTTGTCCAGCTTCCATTCTGTTTTTGCAAAGCAATTGCCGGACGCTTGGCAAATTCACTCATTACCGCATACCGCGATTCGTCGTACACGTGATCCTCTAGTCGCGTGTCTATATCTTCCGGGTGATTTGGGTCCGGCGTTAGCATTGGCACTGTGCGGATAAAACCGTAACAAGTAGGAAATACTGTAAGCATTGGCGTTCCGTCCTCGCATTTTTCTTTGAGCATGTCGTGAAAAATAATTAAACCGTTTACGCGGTCATTATTTCCTTTGTGCATTTTCCAGCCTTCTGCTTCAAAGTTTGAGCAAATAGTCGGCGTATCGTCCGCGCTGCTCCAGATTGCAGGATCCGCAACCATGTCGCAAACTCCTTCGCTGGCACTTATTTCCATTGCGCGCTTTGCAAGCTCTTTGCTTCCTTCTTTTACTCCGACATTCTGCATGCCTTCCTGGCAACCATACCACTCGCGGTACTTAACCATTCGGCCGTCGGCGTTTACTGCCCACCAGCCTAAAGAATAAGGCTTGCTATATCCCCAGTCCAAAGAACAAAACTTAAACCATACTCCAGGAAGCAAAACAAACGGTTTTACTACGTGGGTACTTACATTAAACTCACTGAATACTTGTCCCTCAAACACACTCCAGTCCCCATAACGCATAGCGCGTGCTAAGTGTTCCGGCAAACTCTGCAAGCGCGCTTCATACATAGGATCGTTTTTCATTAGTATCTGATTATCTTCAAGCCGGCTAGGTATAAAACATCTTGTCTGATACTTAATACCGTCCGCGGTTTTAATCGGAATACTAAAAATCTGATTAGGTTCGTGGCCGTCCATAAATCTATGTTTAATCCATGAGTGGCCAACTCCGCCGGGGTTTGCTGTTCCTCTGATTACGCAAGGTATGTGCTTTTTGCTCGCGCTTCGTAATCTGGATAACATAAAGGTCCAGCAATATTCCGTCGGATAGTTACCTAATTCGTCCATTCCTACCCACGTATATTGGTGCCCTTGGTAGTTCTCTACGTCTTTGTCGCTCTCTAAGTAGCGCATTTTAAGAGTAGCGCCATTTGGAAAAATCCAGATGGCTTTACTCTCACGGTAGATTGCTCCAATCTGCGGATAAAGCTGTCTTGCTCTGGCCTGTAATTCTTCAAGCTGCTTTGTAGTTCGTCGGAATAAGACTCCTTTGTAATCTTCTCCGTACTTACTTGCTCCGCTTAAAAAGTCGCCTAACAAAAAATCGCTTTTGCCTCCGCCTGCCGCTCCGCCAAAAAACAATTCAATAGCCGGGCAACTTAGTGCCAACGCTTGTTTTGGCTGCGGCTTCCATATCACAACTTTAGCCATAACTTAGAATGGAATATCTCCGAATTCATCCTGGCTTGTTTCCATCTGTTCATAGCCGGTGTATGGCTGTGGCTGCTGTGGTCTCTGCGCCTGTGCAGCTTTGTTTAGTGTAGGGCGAACTACAAAACCGTTTTCGTCCAAAATGTAGCGCGGGACCATATTTGTATATTCACCTTTTTTAACAAGATTGATTCTCAAATAGCCGCGCTTTTCTTTCCAGGCGTCAAAGTTGTATTCGTTTCTTGGTATCTGGAATGTGTCGTAAAACGCTGTAAGGTTTCCGTTAAAGTTATTTCCTTCGGTTAAGAAAATACTTACAACTGGATTTCCTTCGCAATTAATAACGCATTTAACCTGTGTGTAGCGTTTTCCATCGTCCATTGTGCCGGTAATTACATCGCTAACTTTGCACAAGTAAATACCTTCTTTTGGTACAATGTTTGCTCTCAATGCGTCCGGCATATAATCTTCAAAATAGGCCATATTCTTTTACTCCTTCGCTGCTATCTCGTTCCATTTTTCTACAGCGGTTTTGTTTTCGTCGTCTGTGTATTTTGGTGTAACTTCGATTACCGGAAGTTTTACATCAACTATCTGTTCAGGCCGTACAAGTTTTAGGTATTTGATAAGCATGTCTAAATACTGCTTTCGGTCTACCAGCGTGTACTTTACGCCGAACTTTGTTTTTTCAATCTGTGAAATAAGCTTTGCCTTATCTCCTAAAGCTTCTAAAGTCTTGGTCTTTAAGCTGCCGTTTGCCATTAAAACTTCTGCCGGATTAAAAGTTGCTCCCTGTACAATGTCGTGTAAAACCTTGTAAACCATTTCGTCGTCAATGGTCGCCTGGGTATGTTTAAGCAATCTTTGAATGGCAAGTCTAACATTGGCGTTTTGAAGTAAGCGCGATCCGTTAGATTCACAAGTCGCTTTGACCGGCTCCTTGTTTTTAGTTGTATACGCCTGCCTGTAACTTTCTGTTGCATTAAATAAGCAATCTTCTACAGTGCAATAATTCAATACAAATAATCTGCGTTTACCTTTGACGGTGCTATCCCATTCCTCGCTCTCGTATTCTTCTTCATCTGTCATTTAATTGCGCTTTCCTTTTTCCGGATTAGATTCATTAAAGCGTTTTCGCTATTTGGATCTATTCCGTATTGTACAAACATAGACTTGTAATCGTCATAAACAGCGCGATTTTCTTCCAAAGCTTTTGACTGCTTAATCCAGTTGATATTACTTTCGTTCTTAAAACATAGGATTCTGCTTGCCATACTAAGAACTGTCTTATACGCTCCAGGTTTAAGAAGGGCCTGCGGGTTTAGCGGATAATTCTGGTAATAACCGTTTTTGCTTTCTGTGAGCTTCTTAAACTCCTGACAAAATACGCTTGCGATATTCTTGGCGGGGTTTGCCTGACTTTCTAACATCTTCATTAGGCCTGCAAGTTCTAACATTGCAGCTTGATATTTGCTTTCGTTAAAGTCTAAGCAATTCTTGCTAAAAAAGTTAAAGAATACGACATAAACTTCGTCTATGTCGCTGGACGCCACTATCTCTTTAGGACTATTTTCTTTGACTTCTTCCGCTTTGTTATCACTGTTGACTACTTCAAAAGCAAGGTGCGCCAGTGATTCTATCTCTTGCTCTGTTGCCTCTAGCGGCTCTGTATTGATCTCTGGATTCTGCTCTTGCACATTCTCCTGCGGTTGCGGGAGCGGAAACTTATTATTTCCGCGGTAGCAACCTTCTGTGTGTGTGTCTTTTTCTCTATCTCTAAATTCTTTCTGTGTCTCTATCTCTTTAAATTCTCTGTCTCTATATATACTCTCTCTGTCTGTCTCTCTCTCTTTGTCGACAAAATCGCGTTTTCTGTCGTTTTCAGGGCAAAAAAAAGCATTTTGAGCGTTTTTTAATCGGGCCATTTCTGCTTTTCTCTCCTCAATAATTTTTGCGCGCTTCTGTTCCTCGATAATTTTCTGGGCAATAGCTGCGCGGCGTTCTCCCATTGTGCGGCTGGCCTTCTGTCCGGGGCGCGGTGGCACTTCCCAATCTGTAATAATAAAGACATTAACGCCGTCAACCGGCTGTACTAATAGATTCTGTCCGGTCATTAAAATAGCAACGTTGAGAATATCTCCAGGCGTTCCAATTTTAAGAAGGCGGCTGTAAATAACTCCGTCGCGTAAATCTACCATTCCTTCATCATCTGCTTTGCAGTACATAACAAAGTACAAAAGCATTGGTAAAGCTTGTAAATGCTGTGGCATTAATGACGCTATATAATCAATATTTTCGTCGCGGATAATATTCCGGGGCACTTTGCGCCAGGCTAAATCATTAATCATATAATTTACTCCAATTAACCGTTGAATAGTCGCTTGCGTCGCATAACTTATAAACTCCTTTATCTGGGCTCCATACCGGATATTTAAGCGATAAAGTTGTTATACATTGTGCTGCCTGCGCCTTTGTAAGCCCCGCAAGCTTTTGGATTTCTTCAAAAGTTGTAGGACCTTGCTTTAAGCGCTGGTACAATGCTTCGTAATCAACGTATTTTTTCTTGTTACTTTTTGCGTTTACATCAGTGGTAAAATCAAACTCTAGTTGTTCCCACATAACTCCAGATAATTGATTAGTTCTCCCTCTAATAAGTCAAACATCTGTAACTGTTCAACTTCTTCTACAGTTGGTGTTTTGCTAAGCTTATAAAATGAACTAAGATAGAATTCTTTAAGCCCATTACTTACATAAACTGTAAATCTGATCTGTGCAGGTCTGTTTTTGCCAAAAGATACAGATTTCAAAACACATTCCCAATCAATGCTGTACTTTTCTTTTATGCTTTCGACAATTTTCTTAAAGCAATTCTTAACGCCTTCTGTTAAGTCCTGGTTTGTACAGAACTGCTTTTTGTTTTTATCATCCAGATAGTCGATTGAGATTAAAAAATCGCCGCTCATAAGTTTAATTTTTAAGATTCTTTTCATTTGCTTAACCCTTCATAAGTGTATTAATGACCATTACAATAGCTAGTGTTGCCATAACGATTATGAAAATATCGCTAACACTAAAACGATTCCTTCTTGGTGTTTTTTTATACACCTTTCTGCCTTGTTCCTCTTTTCTCATTTTTCCCCCATAAAAAGAAAAAGCCCTTGTAAAGCGGCGAAACTTTACAAGGGCCAATATCCGTCAAGATATTTACCACTACAAAGCGGTTAGCTATATCGCCATAAGTTAACAGCTCTGTAACTTGAATAAGCGATTCGACATTTTTGCTTTTTCAAGTTACTTCGAGTTTATGGCTTTTCATTTACACTGTCAAGTAAAAACGATTAAGTCGATACAATAATTCTGCAATTTTACTGCAATTATTCTGCAATAATTCTGCAATTTTTGATTAAAGTTTTTTTGGGGTGCGTGCCGAATAGTTTTAGTATGAGAAATACACGACTAAAACACAAAGATATTTTGCCTATTTATGTAAAGGGCTTGTATAATCACAAGTACACTTTAAGACAAGCTGCGGATTCTACCGGTTACTCGATTGATCATTTGTGCCGGCTTAAGAAAAAATATGCGCTTTACGGTAATACTATCTTTGAGCATGGCAACTCTGGGCGCGTTCCAATTAATAAACTGGATTCAGAATTGCGCACAAAGATTGCTTGTTTATATGTCCGTGATTATTCCGATGTAAACTTTTCGTACTTTCAAAAGTGCTTAAAAGATTTTGAAAATATTAATGTTTCTCTTGCGTCGGTGCGTAACATTTTGGCGGAATTTGGTTTGACTAGCCCAGAAGCGCATAAAATCAAAAAGAAAACTGTTGTACACCGTCCGCGTCTGCGCCGTGATTGTGAAGGTGATCTATTGCAAGTGGACGGCACTCCTTATGCCTGGTTCCACAAGTTTGGAGACGATAAGCGTTATTGTTTAACCGGCGGTATTGACGACGCTACCGGTAAAATCACCGGATTATATTTAACTGAAAATGAATGTTTGTACGGTTATCTTGAAGTATTAAGACAAACTTGTGCTAAGCACGGCGTACCGCGTGAAATATACTCGGACCGCGCTGCCATTTTCTGTGTTACTCCCCGCGGCAAAAATCTTGCACAATGGGAAAAACTAGAAGTAATGCACGAAAAACGTACACAATGGCAACGTATCTGTGAGGAATTACACATTAAGCAAATATTAGCGTGGTCGCCAGAAGCTAAGGGACGCGTTGAGCGTATGTGGAAAACTGTACAAGGCCAGCTTCCTGTTTGGCTGTATAAAAATGGAATTAAAACTGTTGAGGAAGCAAACAAGGCTTTGCCGCTCTACATTGAGCAATTCAATAAAAACTATGCGGTAACTGCCCGCGACGACGACAACTTTTATATTGACGCGCCTAAAAATCTTGATGATATTTTATGCGCACAATTTCCGCGTCGCGCGGATTCTCACGGCTGCATTACTTTTCAGGGTACTACTTTTTATGCGCCTAAAGCTCCTGACTTTTCTCGTCGTGATGTAACTTTATGTATTAATGAGCAAGGAATATTTGCAAAATATCTTGGGGAATATTATCCGCTTAAACCTTGCCTTGATTATGTGCAGCAAATATACGGCGATAATATGCCGCAAGTAGTAGTAAATATTATTTACCGCTACTTGTACGCATACGGTAAAGAGATTAGCGCTTAAGGTTTGCTATATCAAAAGCGTGTATCTTTTCGCATATTTGGCGCTTCCATTGTGAAGTCCTGGAAAGTGATTTATTGTACTTGTCTGCTAGTTCTGTAATGCTTAATCCTTCCATTACGTCGCAAATAAAATTATATTCGGTACTCGTTAGCGGGCTTTCTTTTAGCTGCTCCTGTAATACCGTCTTTTTGGTAGTGTTGATTTTTTTGTAAACATAATTAATTGCTGGTGATTTCTTACACATTTTTTTTAACTCCTAATTTAATTATAGGTCAAAATGTGTAAAAACTGTCCTGTGATTAATCACATATACCTTGTGATTACTTTATGATTTAATCGCATTCTATTTGCGATTCAATCGTAACCGGGTTTTCCTGCAAGTATTTGTGAATAAGCTCCGCTTTGGTTTTGCAAAGATTGCGCTCCATTGCGTTCTTAATCAACTTGGTAACTGTGTTTTGTGAAGGTTTCTCTATCTGCTTTTGCAACTTTCCGCTGGCAAGCTCCGCAATTACTTCTCGCTCGTCGTCTGTAAGTAGTAGCGTCTGCGGTGTCGCCTGTGCAAACAAGTATTTGGCGCAAGCGTAAAACAAAAAGCAATTAAGGCCATGTATTCCTAGCGTCATTATTTCGCAATGACGGATTGATAGCGCAATAAATACGTTTAATGAATACAAAATAAGCGCGTATTTCTGTATCTTGGGATTGCAGTAGATAGCAAACAGTACAAACAAAAAACTTGTGTAATTATAAAAGTTATTAAAATAAAGAAGTACGCAAGCGTACGCCAGAATACTTATTGAAAAACCTTTGCGCAAAAAGAAAAATGTGCATATCGCAATAAGCAAACAAAATGCGCACCTTATGTAGCATTGCTGATGTTCGCTAGAAAAGCTGTATGCAAAGTGAAAAAATGCCAGCAATAAATGTATTAAAAATATTGCAAACAAAACCTTATCGGACTTAATAATCTGGTAACGTTTTCCTAGTGTCATAATAGGTTTATTCTATATTAAAACAGAAGCCCTTGCTACTGGTCTGTATTGTAGCAAGGGCTTCAAATATCTTTTGGGTTTTCTTGGGGTTAGAGATCATTTTAATTATACAATTTTTTTTATCTTTAGATATAAATACAAAAGAATTAATACAACTATTATAAAAATAATAAAAAGCAAAACTAAGATTACGATTAGTTTGTTTTTATTTTTCTTTTCTAGTAGACATACTTGCTGCTGCAAGGCGTTATTGTCCGCCATGATTTGGGCGTTCTGTTTCTCGTACCTGCTTAAGGATTTCTCTAATTTTGTTGTAGTATTCGTCTGTGCTTCCAATTTCTTGACTAAGTCGGTCGCTAGTTTCTCTAAGCTCTGTGCTTTCTCGGCTGATTTGGTCGCCTGTTCTAAGGCCTTCTGTTTGCTCGATTCTAAGCTCGTCAAGGTTTGTTCTAGCGTCTGTAGCTGGCTCTCCGTAATTGTGTATTCTTGTGCTCTGACAACTGCACAATAAACACATAACAATAAGACAATAAAAATGTATAAAATTAATTTTTTTTCGTTCATATCTCATTTTTTAACCGCGTCGATTACGCTAGAAACATCACTCCAGCTAGTGAAAAACATCATCAAAAGTGATCCGACAAGTGGAAGCCCCGCACTAAATGCGATTGCTTTCCAGTCTGCTTTTAAAATTAAAGAAGTAATTGCAATACCGACTGTTGCAATACCAAAAATAAAAGCAAGTAATCTGCGCATACTTAATGCGCCGTTTTCTTCGCTAAAAAAGTTTGCTCTCTGCATAATTAATCCTCGTCCATTTCAAAATGTGGGTAGTCTTTTACGTCCCAGTCGCCGCCCCAGATTAGGCCGTGTTCTTTGCCGATTTCTCCGATACGGTCTAAAATGCGATTAAACTTAGCCTTGTCAAAACCTGGCGGGCAAGTCCATACTGCGCGCTCGTTGATAAGTGGTACAATGTCGATTGCTTTTCCTTCGATATGTTTTGACTGCAAGGTCCATGTGTTTTTAGTCTTGGCTTCGGCTGTGCCTATGTCATATAGACCTGCGGCTTTGTACATTTTTTGTGTGTCGCTTGGCTCCATGCGTCCGCGACTGTAGTATGCCATTTGTACCGCAAGTGTTCGTCGTGTTTCGCTGATAAAAACGCCGTCGGTTCCCAGCGCTTTTAGTTCTTTATCTTCGTTCATTGCCTTAACTGCCATTGCGGCGCGTTCCTGCATTGCCGGAATTAAATCCTTGATACTTCTACTCATTTGTTCCCCTTTATATCGTCTTTAATTTCCTTCATGTCGCCTTGCATAGCGTCAAGTTTTTCTGCAATTGTACTAAGCTTCTGCGCGACATCATATTTAAATTGATAATAGTCGTTGAATTTCTCCCGGTTCCTTAGTTCCTGCTCCTTAAAGTCGTCTATTAATTTATCCTGGCGCTAAACGTACCGCCCTAAATTAACAGCTAATTTGATAACAAAACCTAATAAGGTTCCAAAAAGTCCAATAACACTAATAACAATTGTTATGATTGCTGCAAAATCCATAAGTAAAAGTGTAAAGATTAAACTCATTTTTGATATAAACTTAATAAAAAAAATCGGTTATCAACGGCAAATTGACAACCGATATACTTTTTACATTTCGTTTAAGCGCGCTTTGAGTTTGTCGGCGGCGTGATTAATATGCTTATTGTAAAGCATTTTATAATCAATCTTTTCGCCCTCGTCGGTTATGCGCATAAGTACGCTTTCAATGCTGCGCTCACATTCTGCCATTTGATTAAGGCGGGCTTTGGCTCGGCTTGCTAAAGCTCCGGCAATAGACATATCGCCGGCTTCTTTTACTTCTTCTGCCCAGTCGGTTAGCATTTCTGCGTCCTTAAGGTCGTCCGATTGTACCTTCATCAAAATACCTGCAATTCTCTGATTATCCATTGCAACATCTCCTTTTTGTAATTTTTAGGATTTGCCAGTGTGCCGGATCTCCTAAATACTGTACCTGAATTACAGTTCTGCTTGTTAGCGGATTAGGTCTAAAGTAGTTACCGTTTCCGTTTAAGACATTACCAGTTAGAGTGCCGTTAGTAATTACAAGCTCGGTGCCGTCTGTTCCGTCTGGAATAGCGGTAGCAAGTAATACGTTTACAACGTCGCCTGCGGTAATAGCCGGACTAGCGGGAATTGTAATTGTTGTAACGCCGTCGGCAACTTCGATAGAAGTCGCGCGGATTAATGGCGGATAAAAACAGCATGCCATAAGTTTTGCTCCAAAAGAAAAGCGGTTACGCCTTGTAACCGCCTTAATATGTCAACGCCATATAGGCGGATATTGTCAACCTTTATAGGGAATTAGATTACCGGGTAGCCGGTACCGCATGCGCAAAATGGGCTTGGACCTGCATTGTAAGTTATGCCGCTTGGATAGCGCACAACGCCTGCAAGTGCCTGATTAAGTTCTAGCTGATTAATGCGGTTCTGCATTGCTCGTGCTTCGTTCTCGCTCATTTTATCAAGGATCTTCTGTCCGATTGCGGTAGTGTTTGCGTTGATTGCTGCCGTGTTCATTGCGTCGTCGTATCGGCTCTGCATGATTTCCATTTTTGTACTACAGCAACACTGATTCTGATTTGCAAGCAAGTTAGCCTGGCCGACTGCTACGCCTGCAATATCTCTCTGCAATTCGCCGTACTTATCCTGTACAACGTTTGCAAGGTCGTGGAATACCTGATTTGTAGCTGCTACGCTCTGTGCTGTTCCGCCTGTAACTGCGCCCATAATGTCGCGTGTCTGTGCCTGCAAGTTCTGATTATCAAAACCGCGGTTTACGTCTGCCTGAATAGCATTAGAGTTTCCGTTACCGCCGCCAAACATATTTCCACCGCCTAAAAGCAAAGCAAAAATAAGAAAGCCCCAGATAAAACCACTTCCGCCAAAATCTCCGTTTTCCATAAGTCTTGTTCCTCCTTTTATATTAAGATTTATCTTAAGCGGGATTACCTTTTAGGTAACTTCCCACGTAAAATATGACTTTTTATAGGTTTATTCCAAAACCTTTTGCAAAGTGCTGTATGTCAATTCCGCGCTCTTTGGCAAGGTTTAGCGCGGTTTGTTTAAGTTCTTCTGAGCTCTTGCCGGTAGTCATTTCCTGCATTTTATTAAACATCTGCGGATTCTGATTTGCCATTTGATTCATTCTCGCTTGCAGCTGTTGCTTTAGAATTTCTTGCGGGTTTGTCATTGCCTGCATTGCCGTAAATGGATTTATCATTTTTTAAGTCCCCCAGCGTATTTTCTATATTGGATAGTCGAGTGTTTATTTCTGTAAATGCGTCGTTTTTATCTTCTGTTTTTGTTTCTTCGATTGCGTATGTGTAAAAATCTGATAGGCCGTTATTGTTCATGCGCTTAAGGTAGATTTTTCCGCTGGCGGTGTCGATAAAAAGATATGTACCTAAAGCGTCTACCATTGCAGCTTTTGCTTCTTCTATGTTTGTAACATAGCGGGTTATGAGCTGATTATTTGGGTTAGCTTGTACTTGTGGCTGCGGTACTTGCGCCGGATTTTGCAATGCCATTTGGGGCGCCTGTGCGTACTGCGGATATAGTGGCGCCTGATTCTGGAATTGCCCTTGCTGTAAGGCGGCGTTTCTAAAATAAAAATCGTTTACCGGATTTGTGTATTGTGGAAACATAATGCGCTACTCCTTAGATATTAGAGTAGCGCATTATTTGAGATTTGAATTACTGAATAATTACAGAATAATTGGAGAATTTCTGTTGTTCGAGGGGCAAGTTACTCTCCTTTTGGACTATTCGCCTGTTACGGTTACTGTACTTTCTGAATAGGTAGCCGTACTTGTACTTGTTAAAGATTCTACCTTATCATTTGGAGCAATTATTGTAAAAACACCCGTTCTTGTACTCATTAATATTGAAATACCTTTTTCACTTGCTGTCATTGTCATTGTAATTGCTGTTGTTGTTTTTGCGTGAGTTACAATAAAGGTATCAACCCAAACACCTACAATGAAGCTTATTCGTTCACCATTTAAACAATATAATTCTACAGGGAAACAAGTATAATTATTTATATTTTTAAATTTGATATTAATATAACCTTGTGAGCCAGTATAAACACTTACTAATTTTGAAACAGTAGAAGTATTTAAATTAGTATTATCCCAATTTGTCCAGCTTCCATTATTTAATTGCCGTGTGTATACATTATTTTCGTTTAAACCATAGGCGATTTGGTGTCCATAATTAGTAGAATTAAGAATATTAGTAACAATAAATCCGTTTGTACTATTTGGAGAGTTACTACTTCCTATTGATAACTTAAAATTATTAAAAGTATTTTGCCCATATTTAGATAAACTTGCCGTGTAAGCTGTGTTTGCGTCTGTATATTCTTCATTGATTAATGCGTCGCTTTTTTTTGCATAAGTATTTACTACCTGCAACTTAGTACAATCGCTATTAACAATAAGCAACATATTGCCTTCTGGGATATATTCTTCTCTTGTGCTTCCGTTGTAGATTGGTAATGCTCCTTTACCGTTGATACTTAAAGTCGGATTGCTTGCCGTATTTGCTAAAGTAAATGTAATTAATATGCTCTGTCCTGCAAGTCCATTCCAGTTAGCACAAGTAACTACCTTAGCCGCCGTTGCTGCTGCGGTGTCGCATACACCGATTGCGGTTACTCCTGGAGCGCTTGTTACAAGTGTTTCTACGGTTGGAGCTTTACTTTTATTTGCATTAAATCCGTAAACATAATCGTCTTTGTTTATTGTGTGGTCTGTAATTTGGGTTACATTTAATTCTGCCATGGTTTATTCCTCGCTTTGGTCTGTGGTCTGGTCTGTTTCTTGTGGATCCTGATTCAGTATTTCTTGGGTGGTCTGCTCGGCGGCAACGTCAAGCGCTATGTCGTCGGCGGTGTCTGTGGTGTTGGCGTTTGCGTTAGGGTCGGTAGTGTCGCTTTCATCGCGGTTATCGTCCTCGGTTGTTGCGTCGTTTGTAGCTTCTTCTTGCGACGCGGTTGTTTCTGCGCTCTCGGCTGGTGTCTGTTCTTCCTGTGCTGTTGTGGATTCAGTCTGTGCAATGCTCTCTCGGTATTTAGACAAAAGTTCGCCTTGCGGGGTCTGCTGGGTGTAGATTACCTGCGGGGTTAACTTGTTTTTCCATGCGTCGTCAAAGTCGTCGGTGGCGTCCGCAAAGTCGCCAAACTTGGCTTTAAGAAGCATATAGAACGGCGTAAGCGCAAAGTCTGCGCCCTCTATAATGTTCTCTGTTCGGACCGGCTTTTTTCCGGCCTTGCGTGCGTCCTTGTCGACAAAACTGTCAACGATAATTCTAAGCTGAATTCCGTTGTCGCTAACTACAATTTTTACGTCGCTGATTTTGTGATAATTAAAACTCGCGCCGTAAATGTTCTCAATTCCTTTAGTCAATGCCATACCGATAATATAGCCCCGGACGTGCGGTTTTGATATAAACTCAAAAAAAATGAGCTGCGGATTTGCAGCTCGATTTATTAAAATTGTGCAAGTGTCGGAAGTCCTCTCTTTGTGCGTTCACGGTTTACGCGCATTAAGAGAATATTTGAATAGGTTGCCATTGCTGTTGACTGTGCTTGCAGCAAGTCATAGTCCAGTTCTGTAAACTTTTCGTCAATCACTGTTGTCTGTAAAAAGTTATTAGCCTTATCAATGCGACAATTAAGCTCTTTGACTTCTGCTTCCATACGGTCTAAAAAATCTTTTGGAGTTCTGTAAAGTTCTTCCTGCAGCAAGTAACCTTCAAGCTTCCATACTTCATCAATAGCCCGTTCCTTTGCAATGCGTTCGCCAATTTCTTTGTCATAGTTCTCTGGATCTACGCAAGACGATTCGCCCCGTACTGTAAAGCCATTCTCTAAATAAAGATTGTAGATTGTAGTCTTTCCGTCCTCTAATACGGTAAACTTGCAATCTTTAATTTTTGCCATTAATCCTTCTTTTGATACTGTGTTTCCAGTCATTTTGTTACCTCTGGATAATAGAATAACATTATGGGCGGGCGCGGGATATAAACTTAAAAATTATTGTTTGTTACTAAAAAATCCAAAAATTATACTTCTCAAAATAAAACCGATTACTCCTGAAATACCAAAAATAATGACAGGCTTATAATCATAATCTACAATAAATGACAACAACGTTTTTGAATCAACTCTAACTATATATAAAAAACATAATACCAATAAAGCAATTACAGTAAAAAAGAAAAGAAAAAGCAATAAAATATTTGGTTTATTATATTCTTTTTTCATATCAATAATTGTTTTAGGCAATAATAATATCCATGAATAACAGGCAAAAATCAAATTTAAAAAATATAAAACAAAAAATATTATACCGCCAATAATACCTAAAGTTTTAATTGAGATAATTACACAAAATAAGTGGCCGATTTTAGCAATTAAATTAAGTACAAATGAGGTATCTTTAAAGAATGTAATTAAATAATTATTCAATGCGGTATTTATTGCTACTGTAATTAAAAATATTATGTCTAAAGTTTCCATACTTTTTTTATCGGTAAACTTGCCTTAAAACTGTACTTAGGTTATTCTAAAAGTATGAATAGAGTTCTTTTAGGTTTGAAGTTTACAGTAATTGGATTAATTTCTCTTTTGTTTTTTAGCTGTAACGATAATTATGATCAATGGCTTATTACTAATACTACAGAAAAAAATGTCGACATGTATTTTAATGACACGTCAATAAATGTTCCTGCAAAAACAAACATGTATTATTCATTTCCTTATAATACAGATATTAAAATTGATAAAGCTTTATTAGTGGAATATACACGCACTTTCTTATATGAAAATTGCAAAACTATAAATTATTTAATATTAAAAAACGTTCCAGAATATAATTATGTAATTTATAATTCTACTGATAAAAATATTGTAATTAAATATTTTGATGATTACTACAATATTTCAAAAGAAATTCAATTATTTAATAATACTGAAATATCACTCACAATTTATAAAACTAAGCCTGAGTTTCTGTTTTTATTAGACAATTACAAAATAAACTATACCGAATCATTCAATAATGATACTTATTTTATTTATATAAATTAAGGTGCAATCTTTAAAGTTCCATTATTATTCCATACTGTCCCACTTTCACTTGGTAAACTTGTTGGTAAATTAAATATTTTAAAGGTTTTAGCCCCGCTTGCAATATATTCTTGTATTGTAAAATCATTAGGCATAGTAACGTCGCTATAAACTGCACCAGAATCATAAGTATATATTGGATTTAAAGCTTCGTCATATAATACAAATTTTAATCGTGTAGGCATGTGACTTGCACTGGCAATACCCATTGAATAGAATCTAAATTCTATATCATTATAAGAGCCGTTATAAGGCCCGTATGTTTTAGTAAAATTAATTGATCCTGCTGCAAACGATTCAGCTGGGATATAATCATTTATTTTCCAATAATATGTTCCTGCTGGACAAGTTTTTGTTTGGCCTGTTGGAGTTTGATCAGTTAAAATAAGTGGACCTGAAATAATATTACCCCTAAAAGTTGTATCACCACCTATATACGTTTGTCCTGCTATTATGACACTTTCGAGATTTCCGGTTGCTGCAATTAAATTTCCTTTAAACGTACCGTCGACGCATTCAAAAGTACCGTCGGATTTTAGCAAAAAGCCTTTTGTGTCGCCGCCGGCGATATAGTCCTCGCTTTTAATTAAGCCGTCGTCGCCTGATAATTCTATAGTTTTAGTTTTTAGTGCTGTAATACTCGCACTGTTTGCAAAAAAAGCATTGGCAAAAAGTGTATTAAAAGTTCCGGATCCTATAACGTCGGTTTGCTGCAGCAAGTCGCTAAGACAAGACATGTAATACTCGGCGTTTGTTGTGTCGGCTGGATTCAATTGCTGCCAGCTGTAACTTGTTCCCTCTGCATTTGGTGTTACCTTATATACATAGCCTTTGTATAGTTCTACTGATCCGTAAGTAGTTCCCATGCCATTCCATAAAAACCAGTCGCCATTATGGTCTTTATCTGCTGTAGGAATATTATTAACTATATTTATTAATCCTAAATATTCTGGAATATGTTCTACTTTTGTATTTATTTGATCTTGTAAATCATCGATTGTGTCTTGCCAGATTGCAGGAAGGCGGCCTGTAAGGTTGTAGTAGTCTGACATTGCAACGATATATCGGTAGTCGTTGGTATCGGTTACTTTGCTCCAGTGGCCGTTGGTGTATTCATAAATATATTCACCGTCAAAAGCTTGGCTTGCACAAAGTATATCGCCTTCCGGGCTTACAAGGTTTTTACCGTCTGGCGCGAGTAAAGAAACATTTGAGCTAAAGTTTTGGCTTGCCAAAAAAAAGTTTCCTTCTACGCTACTTGGCAAACTGTTCATTAATCCGCAATAGCCGTTTGTTCCGATTTTTTTCCAGTGGTCGTGTACCCATTGGTATAATTCACCTTTATAGATTACTACCTGATCATCGGTACCGACAAAGTTTAGGTTGTCTACTACGGTAAAATCAAGCGTTCCGATTTTGCCGACGGCAAGGGCAACTTGTACTAAGTTTTCCCATTGGTAATATGTTGCAAAATATTCGTTGAATTCTTCACGGTCGCTTATTGCGGTGTCCATAGACATTTCATCAAACAAAGCAAGGGTTGTATTGAGATAATAACGCAAGTCGTTATACGCTGCCTGATAAGCAATAATCTCACGTGAAGTTGTTACCTGCTGCGCAACGGCTTCTGTCATAACTGTTGTATAAGTCTGTGCGATTGTTTCCCATTCTTTTTTTAGCATTGTCTTTTCCAGCGGGGTAATTATTCCGTCGTCGCTAAGCTTGCTCCAGTAGTCTGTTGTCTGTCCGACGTAAGCGGTCATGCTGTCCTGCAAACTGCGGACGTTTCTTTTAATTTGTTTCATTCCGCTGTTGCTTATGTCGCCAATTACTTCAATACTACCTACAATTAAGTGATTTTCTGCGTTATTAATCTGTTTTAAGTTTCTTGCCATACCTAAAAGAATAACGCAAGGGCGGGCCTTGCGTTATAAACTCCTTTTAATTTTTTAATCGCGTCTACCTACAAAAGCTTGCGGCTTAAAGTCTAGTCCTTCTTGTCCGTCGCCGATTCCGGCAACGCGTAAAAGTTCTTTTGCTCCGCTGACTGGTAATCCTGTTGCAAGTCCTGCAGCTTCACCATATCGTAAACAAGCTTTTTCCCAGTCGGCTTTACTGATTGCTTTTGTGCCTTCCATAACTTTTGTAAACATTGGAATTAAGTCGGTTGTGTTACTGCTAAATCCTTTGTTTCCGGCGATTACTGTTGAGTCAAACTGTGTAAGCATACTTCCGATAAATGGTACGGCGTCGGTGTACTGTGTTGTTGAGTAGTAAAGGAATTTTCTTAATCTTTCGATTGAGTCCTTTTCGTCGTCGTCGTCCGTTGCATATCCTTCTGTAATACTTCCTACGGCAATGCCGGCAAGTGTGTAGCCTGTAAGCATACCTACAATCTGCTTAAACTTCTTTTGGCGAATTGCATACGGTAAGTCGTATCTAAGATTATTCCATATTACATTTAAAGAAGTCTGGAATTGTAAGACGGCTTTTGTGATTTCGCTTCCTTTGCCTTTACTCTTGAATAATGGCGACAAGTCTACGGCTCTGTTACTTGGCTGACACAATCTTGTACAGTCGTCCGCAAACTCTACGGCTTTTTCCTGAATTTCTTCTGGAGACAATACGCGGTTTTGTGCTTCCTGCTGCATTTCGGTATCGTTTAAGCGGCTTGGGTCGCTAAAGTCTAACTGTTCGTTTTCGGCTTTTACTTGGGCAAGTATTAGGTCGTAATCATTTGACGCGGTAAGTTCTTTAAGTTTCTTTTTGAAACAAGCATACCAGCCCGGTGCTACACATGCCCAGTCGATTGCTTCTAGTCCCCACATTCCTAGCTTTTCTACTTTACCTAGCGCGCTGCCTACTTTGTTTGTCTGGCTTTGGATTTGTTCGTCGATTACATCTAATACTGGATCCATACGGCGATTGCGCATATAAATACTAAGGTCTTTAATTTGGTCGTATAAATTACCCTTAGTTTTTAATACTTCAAAACATGCGGCGGTATATTCTACCGGTGAGACAAACTGTATATATGGCGCTGGGCTTGTTGCGGCCTGCTTAATAATTGAGCTAAGTTTCCATGACAAGTAAGCTGGCGCGGTCTTTCCGCGTAAAGTTCTTACTAAACGGTCAAGCGGTCCTGTTGCGCTGTCTGCGTTTGGGTTTGCTACTTCGGCGATATAGTTATCAATATACTTTAACATTTGGTCGCCGTATCGGTTTTCGATATAGCGTCGTACATACTGCGCGTCGCGGCTCTTGTATACTCGGTTTAGTTCTCGGACGTATGCAGCATAATTGATAAAGTGTTCTGTTCGTTCTGTAGACTCGGCCCATGTTTTGTATAAACCTAGTTCAACCGGTTTTTGGTTTAGTGGATTCATACTAACACGGCGTTGGGTCATTCCTTTATCTACCCAGTTTTGCCCCGCACTAGCGCCGCTTGTTGCTAGTAAATCTTCTTTTACGCAGTTTTCGTTTGTGTCTCCGTTACTTTCTAGGCGGTAAAGTGGTACATAGTTTTTAACGCGCATTACCGGGCTATTAAATTCTTCGATACAAACTACCTGCATGCGTTCAAACTGTTCTGCATAATCGTCCTGAATTGCTTTAAGAAGTCGCTTATACTTTGGATTTTCTGAAATAAACTCGTTGGCTTTCTGTACTGCTGCTGCCATTCGCGCATGACATACGGCGATATACGATTTTGTTCCTGGTAATTTAACTAAGTTTCCTTCCTCTAGTAACTTTGCTTCTTCGTCTGTGAGGTCGCCGTTATTAATGCGCTCCTGCATTTCGTCGTTTTCTGCGCGGAATTTTTCTTTTAGTTCTACATCTTGGTCGCTAGATCCAAAATTACCAAACATAATGGCGTTACGCGCTGTTGGTGCATAGTCGTCATTATCTGCGTACGGGTCTGTTTCCAGTGCATTTTCTGAAACATTTGTTTTTGTTTCATAGTCTTGGTCTGCGGCTAAAATGTTTAAGAGTTCATCAACGGTAAAAGTCTGATTTCCTACTTGAATAGGTGCGTACAGTTCTTCTAGCGTGATTGCTTCTTCGTCTTTTGTGCCTTTTAATGCAGCTTCTATCTTTTGATTGCGCTTGTAAATCATAGATTCTTTTGCGTTGTAACAAGCGTTTTCCTTCCAGTAAAGCTCGTTTACATTTACGCCGTCATTCCAGCCGTCTAAGATTCTTGCTACTCGTCGTACGGTTGCGCCGCCGTAACTTTTGAATAAGCGGACAAATAGTTTGGCTTTCTTTTCTGTGCCTGCTTTTAGAGTTCCTTTAATTGTTGCGCTTCCTAAAGATTCTTCTAGCTGCTTCTTCTTTTTTTCTTTTTCTTCTGGAGTGTCGGTGTCATTAAAGACAATTCCTGTTTCTTTTACAAGCTCGCGGATTTGGTCGCGGATTTGCTCTGCGGCTTTTTTCTGTTCTTCTCTTTTGGCTGCAAGTGTGTCGCGTCCTTCGATATACAATTCGTTGATTCGCTTTGCAAGTTGTTCGGCTTCGCTTATTGTCCAGTCCTCAAACGGCTTGTTAGAAATTCTATTGAATAGGTCGTGGCCGATTGCGTCTAAAACCATATTACCGACTTCTTCGCTATATGTTGCGCGCCATAGTTCAAAAGTCTGTATTTTACCTTTTGCGTCGGTATAAGTTTTAGTTTCGTGAATTCCGTTTTCGTCAATATCAAGTTGGATACTGTCTCGGCGTTCTTCTTCCAGCTGGTCTAGTTTAAGTTCGCGGATCCAGTCTTGTTTTGGTATTAACTGTACAATAAGTTTTTGAGTCTTAGCGTCCCATTGGTCTACTTCGTTACTAGACTTTGTTTTTTCTAAGAGTTCTTTAAGCGCTTTAATTTTTCCCTGGTATTTATCGCGCTTTTGTGCAGCCATGTCCGGGTCAAGTGGTACGCCTTCTTTGTCTTTGTAGACTCGGTTTGCGCTTGCTCTGTACTTGCGCGATAAGGTTTCGTCTATCTGCTGTTTTACTTCTGGATTGGTGAGGTATTCACTTATTAAACCTTTGATAAAAATTGGATTTTCGCCGATCCATTTGCTTACGCCGCCCTCTAAGTTAGGGTAGAAAATACGCTGTATTGCGATAATTGTTTTTGCGGTGTTGTAGTCAATGCGATTAAATGGTATTCGGCGCATTGTAGTCTTTACAAGCTTACGGCGCATTTCCTGTATTTGCTTTAGGATTGCTTTATCGTTTGCAAGTTCTGCTTGTTCTTTTTTTATCTGGATATAATCTTCTTTGCGCTTCATTGCTTCTTTGAGTTCGGCTGTAATTGTTTTTGAGCGCATGAGATTATTAAAAGCAATAAAGGCGTTGTCGTATGTGCTTTGCGCGTGTGCTACGTCTCGCTGATATTTTTCGGTGATTTTGATTCCTTTGGCAACTTTGGCGCTAAGTGCGTTTTTCTTGTCTTTTAGCTGAGACTTCATTTTTAAGAGTTCTTCGTAAGTCTGTAAAAGCTGACGTGAAACGCTATCGTTGATTCGTTTGTAATCTTCTTCGGTTTCAACTTTAAGTTTGTGGTAGCGGTCGTCGGCTTCTTTTACTTTCTTTTCAAGGCGCTTAATGTAGTCTGTTAGTTCGCTGTCCATTTTAAGTGTGCCGTTTTTGATTTTGGCTGCAATTTCTTTGTTGCTAAGTTCTTCACTTAAATTGTCGGCCAGTGTTCTAAGCTGCTCCGGACTCATTCCGATTGCTTCTTCTGGGCTTACAAGCTTGTTGAGTTTTTGCGCTGTGCCTTTGATTTTAGTATTGAAATAACTTTCTTCTTCTGGTACGGCGTATGTTGTGTCGCCTGTGATTTGTGTGTATACATCTCGATATTCGCGTGCAGCTTGTCCGATTAAACTAAGAAGGCGCTCTCGTGATTGATTGGTAAGTTCTTTACCGTTTGCGACGCGGGTTGCGTTACTTAGCCAGCTTGCGTGTCTAAGCTTTGTGCGGATTACATCTTTTAAGTGTGCCTGCCTGTTGCGTTCGTCTAGTTCGCTATCGTCCTCGATTCCTGGTAAAGTGTCAAAATCTAGTTTATCAAGGTAGTTCAGTTCCTGTAAGAAGTCCTCTAAAACTCCTGGCTCGCGCATGTGCATAATAAATAAAGAGTCTTGTGTAATTTCTGTTGGGTCGTTGTTCTGTACTTCGGCTTGGTCCTGATTGATTCCTTTTGCAAGTGTCCATGTTGTTTTATACCATTGTGCGTCTGCGTCATTTGGTACTACGGTTGTTTCCGGTTTTCCGCCGTCGTTTTCGTAATACTCCATAAACTCTTGCCAGCTCGAAAAATTGCGCGCGTCGGCGTATAGTTCTTCTTGGGTTTGGAAGTACAAGTGATCAACTATTTTAGCGCTTTCGTCGTCGAAAATAACATAGTTGTATGCGCCGTTACCGTTGCCGTAATTTGTGCCGGCAAGATACTTAATACCTGCATAACCAATAGAATTCAGGAATTGTGAAGTTTCCTTGTCTCCGCCTAAATAAGTCCATATATTTTGATACAATTCTTTGCCATTAATTGGAGCGTCAAATACTGGTATAAGTTCTTTTCTTAGTTCTGTTTCTGCGCCTGCATAATCTTCTTTTATAAGCTTTTTATACAATTTATCCATAATCGACATGCGCTTAGCCTTTTGAATTGTCTTATCCCATGTCAAATAGCCATTTTCCGGAATTTCAACTGTATATAAATTGCGCTTAGCGTTCTGTGCATTTTCTTTTATATCTGCAAGTTCTTTCTCTAAAGTTTCAATCTTTGCCTTGCTTTCTTCAATGCCTTTAAGTGTTTCCGATAGATTATCTAATCTATCTTCCTCACTTCTTTTGCTAAGTGCAAAAGTATATACTTTTTTTCGCCATGGAGTATTTGCAGTTTCTAAATCTTTTTTAAGCTGCTGTGTTCTTGCTTCGTAAGCTTCTTTATTTTCATACTCCTTCAATTTTTCTTCTAAAGAAGCAAGAGTTTCTTTCTCGCTATTAATTTGTGCTTCCCGTGTATCTGTTCCGTATTTCTGCAAATACTGTCTTTCCGCATAATCTCTTGCAATTTCTTCGCTGTCTGTAACATAAGTACCATATCCAAAAGACATGCTGCCTTCGCCAGATAGGCCATATTGTGCAGTATTGAAGCGGTCAAAACTTGCCCCGGAACCGTGGTAGACTGTTTGCAAATAAATTGTTGACAAATTCGGCAATATACCGCTATTATTAACTTGTCCTTGCGGGGAAGCGATTAAGTTCGTGCCTGTGAGGATATTTTTTTTAACACGGATATTATATAAATCTAATAAAGCTGGCTCCTGATTTTTTACACGTTCGGTATCTAAATACACTGTATAATAATCATTATTAATCTTTATCGGACTTTCAAAGTAAATATATTTAAGTACATTATTCTTATGCTTTATTGTCTTTTTATTTGTGTTATGGTTTAAGTCTACATCTGTCGGCTTTCCGATCATTGAAGCATTATTTATAATCTGCTCAATTTTATTTAATGCAGCAAAATGTCTTTTCTTTTTTCCTTTTTCCAATTTTACATTAGATTTTTTTACATGCGGATTATTCTCTTTTGTAAGCTGGATCTGTAGCGGCTTTGTTGCGGTGTCGTATATCTGGCCGATTAATGAATTTAAATGATTTTCAATCATTTGTTCAGTAATACTTCCACTATCTACGCCGGCAAAGTCCTGTGTTAAATCTACGGTCTGGAATAATATATTAGAATTATTTTCTTTTGCTTCAAGTCCCTCAAACAATACAATTTGGTCCTCTGGAGCAACGTCTGCAGTTTCGGCAAGTAAAGTATTCAAGCGTTCTTCTGGAGTAAAATTAATTCGTGCCTGTACATTACGGCTTTCAACTTCTCCGGCAAGTCTATAATATGCCTGTTCCGGTGTAATGAGTTCGCCGCTTTTTGTTCGATATTTTCCTAGTTCTTCGGCTTCGTCATGTGATTGCTGCGCTCTTTCTTTTGCAAATTTATATTCTTCATAATCAGGGTGCTTTTCCTGTTCTGCAGTCAAATAAGCAAACCAGTCGTCTAAAGTTTTTCCTTCCTTAAATTTTGGATAAAACTCTTTGAGTTTATTATCTGCGTCAATGTCTTTATTTATTTTATCAAGAATTTCTTGTGCTTTTTTGTTATTGTATTCAACGTTATTCAAAAGCACATTTTTATATTGCCGTAATTCATCAGCACTTAATAATGATTCAAAATCTCTAGGGCTTCCGCCTTCTGCAAAACCTTCAATATATTGTATTGCATGCTGGATTTCATGAAGTAATGTAGACTTCAAATTGTCCTGTACTTTCCATTCTTCATCAGAATTAACATACAATACAATATCCTTGTCCTCTAGACTGTATCTTCCTCCAATATTGCTTCCATTCTTTGGTTTTATTGAAACAAAAGTATATTTTAATTGTGGATATGCTTTATACAATTCTTCATTGTCTAATATTTCATTTAGTCTAAAAGACTTACCAAAATATTGTATACTTTCGCTCAAATTCTTATCATTGTATTCTTTGGTATAGGCGTCATTTAATACGTCCATTTCCTGCTGTTCTGCGTCTGTAAGATTTTCACCTTTGTACAACTTCTGTAAAAGTTCATTGTATCTTGGATTTTTTTTCTCAAAATCCAACATTGCAAAACTGTCAAAACGTACCTGACTGTCGTCTGTTTCATATCGCCATAAACCGTCTTTGCCTTTTTCCCAGCCGGTAGCAAAGCGGATTGATTTTGCGTCTTTACCGGCCTTTTCCATATCTTTTGCGATTGCAAGGTTGTCGCGTCTTGTTGTGGCTTCTTCTGCAAGGTCAAGATTTGTAGCGCCTTTTTCGCCGATAAGCTGGAATAAAATATTACCTTCTTTTACGTCTGCAGTGTCGGTGAGTAATGAGTTTTTGCGTTCGCGGGCGCTCATGAAGGCGCGGCGGGCTACGTTGCGGGCGTCGATTTCGGCGGCGTTGTTCATGTAGTTAGACATGTTTTCGTCTAAAGAAGTAGCGTCGTACATTCGGCCGTCGCTGATTTGTGCCTGCTGTAAGCTCTGCCATAGTTCGGTAAAGTCTTTTCCGTGGATTCCGGCTTGTGAAATATCGGTGTTGCCTTCGGCGTAATTTTCTACGGCTTGTATAATATGCTGGATTTCGTGAACTAAACGGCGTTTTAAAGTTTCGGCGTCTTTGAGTCCTGCGGTGTTGATTGCGATTCCTTCTGCCTGAATAAATGCGTTTACGCCGATTTTATCTGTGTAAAATTGTACGACAAAATCTTTGGCGATTGGATACATTTCGTAAAGTTCATCATTCTTGTAGAGTGCGCTAAGTTTTACTGCTGGTATTCGTTTGTCACTAAGTGCGTTTGCGCGGCCGTTATTAATAATGTCGCTTACTTTTGCGTTGATGATTCCTTGTGAGTCGTCTGTTTCGTATATCCATTTACCGCTAGCGTTCTTTTCCCAGCCGGTTGCCTGTTTGATTTTGCGGGCAAGAGTTTCGTTGTCGTAACCTAAGTTTTCGCGCTTGCTCATTTTGTCGGCAAGGTAATAGTTTTCTAGTCGGCGTGCGCGTTCTTCTGCGTTTACGATATTGCGTGTGCCTTCTAGCCCCGCAAGTTGGAATATAATCATTTGGTCGTCGCGTTCCTGAATTGCAGCGGCGCTAGCGGTTTCTACTTTTTGTGTGAGTGTTTCGTCCGGATTTGTTACGGTCTGTACTACTTCCTGCGCTTCGGCCATTGGTAAGGTGTCAAAACCCATTAAAGCAAATTCGCGTTGCTGTTCAATCTGTCTTAGTTCTTCGCCCATAAAGTCAAAATAGTTAGACAGTTCTTCAAGGTTTTTGTTTAATTCTTCTTCGTTCTGAATTACTTTGCTTTCGTCAGGAGTTTCTTTTACATCTTCGATTGTCTTTGCTTCTGCGTTTTCTTCTGCCTGTGCTTCTTGCGCTGTTGGTTCGGTTGGAATTGCTTCGGCAAGGTTTTCGTCGTTAAGTGTGATTTCTTCTTGTTCGGCTTTTTCTTCTTCTGCGACTTTGGCTTCGTCTGCCTTCTGCTGCTGTTCCTGTGCCTTGCGTGCTTTTTCTTCTGCTTCGAGTTTTGCTTTGTATCCGCGGTCCGCTTCTTCTACGGCTTTTTTAGCCTGCGACATTACGCTTGCGTCGTCGGCCAAAAGCTGGTCGTATACGCTTTGTATTTCTGGCGTCATGGTAATAAAGTTTTTTATCGTCTTGTAAATGTCATACAAGAATTCTGCAAACTTTTGGAATAGGTTTTTAAGATTTTCGTTTGGTGCGATTCCATTTTGTATGTAATCTTCAAAACCGCGAGCAAAAGCTTCGGACGCGTTTTCTATTCTCTGTTCAATTTCTCCGTTTTTATTTTTGTAATTGATTGTATAAAGTGTTTTAATCCAGTTCCCGTCTTTTACTCCAAAAGCTTCTTCTGCTTGTCTTTTTAAGTCTCCTGTAAGTTGAGATTGCCAGATATGTGCTACTTCGTGGGCCCATGTCGAAAAGTTTGCGGTTTCGCCTGCATAGATTACGGCTTTGAGCTGATTACCATAACGCCGCCATGTTGTAGCGCCTTGCATATCTTGTCGCTGTGCTGCTGTGATTCTTCCGTTTAATTCTTCCGGATTTCCAAAAATAGAAGTTCCAAAAGTTTCTTGTACATAATCTGTAATGCTCTTACTTTGTCGGCGTGCGCCTAGTTCTAAGAGACTGACTGCGGCTGCATTTTCTTCGCTTGTGAGATTTGGCATGTACTTTTTAATCTGCTTTGCAACGCTGCGTCTTGTGTCTTTGTCTAATACCTGTTCTTGTGTGTAATAGTTTAGGTTGTTGTTTTTACCGTTTATGTTCTGACTGATAAGGTATTTTTTAAGTTCTTTTCCTGCTTTGCTGACTGGATTCCAGATTATATCGCGGCCGGCAAATTCTTCGGCAAACTGGTCAAAAGTTTCTAGTGTAAGTCCTTTACGGTAACTTGTCATTTTGAAGTCGTCGATTGTTACTGTGTTGTTTTTATCATCAAGAGTGTAGTTGATAAAACCGTAAAGGTTCTTTTCTGTGGCGTCGCCGTTACCAACTCTAAAGCTGCCTTTCTTTTTTCCGTCCTCTGCTTCTGTAATTGTGTCGTTGTTAGTGTACAGTTTTCCTTCTTCGGTGCGGTAAGCTGGAATAGAAGGTGTTTCGCCTTCGTCGTTTTCTTCCGGCGCTTCTTCCATACTTTCACTAAAAGCGGTTGTTTCTTTTGTGCCTGCGATTAGTTCTTCTGATTTTTTATCGCGGCGGGATTGTGCGTTTTCCCATATATCGCGTATAGCGTCATTCTTTTTATTTTCGTCTTTGTAGTTTTCAAAAATTGGGCTTTCTGATACTTGATTTTTAAATACTTCGTAACTTGGGATTTTTTCGGCTTTATCCTGAATTGTTTTGTATTCGTTTAAGTTGTAAACGGTACTTAGTCCTACGGTGCCGGCTCCCATTACAAGTGTAGCAAGGAAGGCGCCTTTTGCGCTTTCGGTCATATCATCAACGATTTGTTTTAAGTCTTTTTCGTCAATTAGATTTTCTTTTTTAAGTTCGTTGTAAAGGTCGTCTGACAAGGTTGCTTTGAGTTCTTCTAGATCCTGCATTACTTTTGTGTTGTTAGTTCGTGCAGCTTTATTGTGTGCAATATCTTCGATTGCGCTCTGCAATGCTTCTTCTGCCATTTCGCTTGGGAAGGCAGAAACATAATCCATTGCAAGATTTAAGGCTAGTTTTTTACCTGGTCCAAAATGGAAGCGCTTTTGCATGTTGTTTGTAATTTGGTCGATAAGCTTTGTGCGTCCTGACTTTACAAGTTTGCTTCCGGCTTTACTTACAAACACGTCGCCTAGTTTATTTGTTACGGTGTCTAAGCTGGCTTCTACAAGTCCCTGCATAAGTCCGCTTGCACGGCTTACTTTATAGGCTGTTTCGTGGTCGATTCCTTCGTCTATCATAGACAAGTATTCTTGGCCGGCTGTGAGCTTTGCGCTTTTTACAGTTGTTGCCAAAAATCCGCCTACGCCAGGAAGGATAAAGTTTCCAAAAAGTGCAGCTCCGCTTACGGCTCCGGTAAATGGTGCTGACTGTGCAGCGCTTTCGAGTGCTTTTGTATACCAGCGTCGCGGTGCATTATCCTGTAAAAGTTCGTTATTCTGTTTTAACTGTTCGTATTCTTTACGGTAGATTTCGAGACTTTCGGTGTCGCCTTTGGCGGTGGCTTCCATAATAAGGTTGCCTAGTTCACCGATACGGTTATTGTTTTTGCCTAACTGAAACATATTGCCGATTGCGGTAAAACCGTTTCGGTATCTTGTGTCTTTTGGTGAGTTGTCTAGTTCGTCTATGTATGTATCAATGTTTGCATAAACGTCTAAAAATGGCATGTCTAAGTTTTGACTAAGTTTTAAGCTGCTTGCGATTTTATAACTTTCTTCGTCCGGATTTTCTGATTGTGCAATAATATCATTAATCTGTTTGTATTGATTGTCTGGAAGGTCTACGCCAAACTGTTCGCGATTGAATAATCGTTCCTGCTGTTTTTGCTGTACGCGCTGTATTTGTTCCTGGTCTTGTGGGGCTGTTGTCTGTCTGTGATTTGGTACTAAGTTACTGTTATAAAAATCTGCCATGTGATTAAAACTCCTATTCTTAAGAGTTTACATTTTACATGGCCAGATTGTTATAAACTTGAATAAATTAATTTATTGGTTTTCCTGTGTCTTTAGCCAGCCAATAATAGTTATGCGCTTTTCTGCTGGGTTCATTCCCTTTATTTTTTCCTTTATATCTTTTGGCAAGTCTCCTGACTTAATAAGCTGTTTTGCGCGCTTTTCTAGATCTTGCTCTTTTGCAAGGGCCTCGTCTTTGACTTTCTTTTCCTGGTCTTTACTCTGTTGTTTTAAGTCATTGGCTGCGGCTTTTGCTTCGTGCAATGCGTCGTAATCGTCTAAAGTTGTTCCGTCTTTGCGTGGTGCGTTTTGTATTACTTCTCCGGTTTTAGCGTCGATTAAGCTAATATCTTTTGTTTTGCCTTTTTCGTCGCGTACGGTAATTGCTTTGTAAGTCTTAGCATTACGGCTTTTGTCTCCTTTCTCTTTATAAATTGGAATAGGATTTGTTTCGTTTGGTATCTTTTCAAAATGGCTAAATACAAGGTCTTTACCTGTTTTCGCTGACATTTCTTTACCTAAATTTTCTGCAAAAGAAGTCATTTTTTCTTTTGCTCCTGGTAACCATTGTTCGTTGTTACTGCTGTCTGTGTATACAATGTCCGGATTATCTTCTGCAAAAGTAAGCTGTTTTTCTAAGTTTCCTTTAAGCGCTTTGTCAAACTTTCCTAGTTTAAGTAAGTCTAAAGTTTTTGCTACTTGGGTTTCGAGTGCAGCTTTGTCGGTTTTTCCGTTTGATGATAAAACAAGGTCATTAATAAGGCCGTTTACATAATCTAGACTGCCTTGTGAATAATCTTTCGGATTTGCATTAAAATCTTTTGTAAACTGTTTATACTTGTCATACAGCCCTGCAAAATTAGTCTGCATATTATTCTGTAATTCGCGACTATTCAAAATTGTAGCCTGCAATCTTGGACGGGCTTCTTGTTCCCAGTAATATTCTTTTTCACGGTCCGTCATTCCGATTGTTTCTTTGAAGTTGCCATACATGTATTTTTCTTTCATGTCGTCAAAATAAAAATCGAGTGCGTCGTATGTGCTGTTAAATTCTCCTTCATTTGTGCGCTGCATATAACTTGTAAAATCGTTGTCGCGATAAAAAGCGTCTAGCGCCATAGGTTTTCCGCTTGTACCGCTTGGACCTGTGTCGCCGATTTCTTTTATTTTGTCTTTCCATAAACTTGTATAATGGTCGCGGACGCTTGCGTCTAAGGCAAGGCCTTGATAGTCATTGTTTAATTTATTCAATGCAGCTTTATAAGCGTATAGACGTTCAGAATAAGTATTCAATGCTTCAATGCGTGTATTCATTTCGCTTAATTCTGTGCGGTTTTGGTCCTGCATTGTTTTGACTGTTGCATTGTATGACTGTTTAATGCTTTTTAATGCTTCTGATTTTATTGCGCTTTTATCGAGTGTATGTGTAATATCTGTAAACTGTGCATTGCCGCTGTCGTAATCATCAATTGTATTTCGGCCATGAGCAACGGCTTTGAGTTCGATATTAAACTCGTCGCCGTTTATTTGATTCTCTATCCAGTCAAAACTCTTGCCGTTCTGGATTGCGACTTTTATAAGGTCGGCTCCCATATTGCCGTAATAGTCTAAATACAAGTTTGTGCCGTAATTTTTTAATTTTGCTTCGTATTGGTCGCCATTAATTAATCCTCTTAATACTTCGCGATTGGCAATATTAGATAACTGGTTCATTTTGTCTTGTCCAGTTATTCCTTTATTACCCATGATCAATTTTTCGGTATCGTTGTTTTTGCGTAAAATGTCCTGATTGCCCATATTAAAAACTTGGGTTTCTACTTTCTTACGCATGTTTACTTCATAGTTTTGCAGCATTTCTTTTGCTGCGGTTGCGGTGTACTGGTTGCGGCTGTTCTTTTGTAAAATGTCGCCTTGCTTTTTTATAAACTCGTCGTATCTTTGATTCCAGTTTTCATAGTCGTTTGAGTTCTGTAATTCCAGCATAAAGCGATTAGATTCTATATCTAAGTTAGCCTGCATATTAAGAAGGTCGCTTCGTGCTTTTTCTTTCATTTGCTGGTCTAAGATATTTATGACGTTATTTGTTGTACTATATAAAGCTTGTGTAAAATCTGTAAAACCTGATCTAATTGGTGGCATATTTTTTACTCCTTACCAAAATGAAATATTTTTAAAGTTTGTTGAAAAATTACCGGTTCCAAAATTGCCGAAAGGTTTTGAATAATCTATCTGCTGGCCGCTTCCAATGCTCTGAAAATTAGTACTTGTGTTGTATGTTGTTTTAGCTTGGCTTGCATAATTGTAAACCTGCATTGCTGTAGCTGCGCCCTGATTTCCGCCGCCTAACAAAGCTGCGGCACCTTTCCAGAATGCGCCCCATTCTTCGTCCTGTTTGTTTGCATTCTGATATTCCCATATCTGTTGATTAAATCCGCTCTCTGTTCTTTCCTTTGCATTCTGGTATTTTTGGTAGTTATAACCGCCTTCGGTAAAACTTTCTCTTAAGTCCTGTGCGTCTGTTCGGTTTGCCTGAATTCCAAAAGTACTTTCGTTTAATCCTTGCAAAACGTTTGCAAGCTGCATTTCATCATTCTTTCTTGTGGCATTTTCTGATAACTGTAACTGCATTGCGTTCTGTGATTTCTGCATATCAACTGCGGCGCTCAAACTTCCGCCGGCTCTTGTTCCGCTGTCTGCCATGCTTGCAAGCTCGGCGCCTTCTTGTTGCCCCGCACTTTGTGCAGCCTGATTAAAGCCTAGTCCTTCCATTTGCTGATTAATTTGCAATTGGTCTAGCGCGTTGTTTGCGCCGTTACTGACTGTGCTTTCATTCATTGTACTGGTGGCGTCGCTTCGGTCTGCGTTCTTGTTTGCTTCTTCTTCGGCGTTCTTAAAATCAAGTTCAAGGTCTGCTAAAGCAAGCTCTTTATCTTTTTGGATATCTGCTATTTTTTGATTGTTATAATTATGATTATTTACTGCGTCAATAATATAACCTAACAAACCGGTAGTAGCTCCGACGGCTGCACCAATTATCGCAACTATTGCGCCCCATTCCATACATTCTACTCCTTACGCTAAATTAGCGTTTATGCTTAAAATCTTACATGGCTTTGGCTGTGTTGCGACAAGTGTAAACTTTACGTCGCGTTCGCTGTTGCCTGCAAAGTCAATTGATTTTACTCCGCTGTAAGGTTCTTCAACGTCTGTAAAATATTCTTCTGTGTTGTCGCATACCATATACGGCATATAACTGTCATTAAATCTTACGATTAAATTAGTAATACGCTTTTTGCCTGTTGGGTCATTGCTGACTAGAGGCATACTTGATATTAAACTCTCATAAGGATAACCGATATAAACTTGGTCGCTCTCCTCAATACTTTCTATCATTCCTGTATCTTCCGGATTAAATAGAACGTCTTTAGTAGCGTTATAAATTATCACGTTATCGTTATAGTCGCTCACGATATTTGCGTCGTATTCTGCAAAACCGTCTAAGAATACGTCCGCATTTTCGTCGTATTTTTCCAGGTAATAAACTGTAGTTCCGTCGTGTACTTCGCTTACGACAAAGTAAATAATGTCGCATTGCCTATCGCCCCGGACTACGGCGCAACTTTCAAGGCGGGCTGTATTGTTTCCGTGATAAAATCTGCTCCAGGCCATAACGCCGTTTGTTTTGTCATAAAGAAGGGTTACAGCTTTGCCGTCGTCGCGAGTTACAATGATTCTATTGTACGGATTTGTAGTAAAATCAAAGTCAACGGCCGGACTTTCGTTGAGCATTTGCTCTGCCATTAGGGCAATATTATTTGTCTTAAAAGCTTCGCTTGCGTTGTCGTAATATGTTTCGCGGATTGCGTATTTTCCTTGTGCAAAGAATACCATTGCAACGTCAACGGCATGCCCTTGTATTTTGTCGCTTCCGTATTTTCCCGCCATATCAACTTTAATTTGAAGCGCGTTCACTCCTGATGGGACGTTCCATACTGCGCTTTCTGTTCCAATAGTCAAATACTTGTTTGCAGCAATAAAGCGTATTGCGTCGTTCTGGTCGCTTGCAAGTTCAAAATTAAAACTACAGTCGCTTGTCGTAATGTTGTTTACTGTAAGTTCAAGCTCGTAATCATCGGCGCTTACTCCGTCAACGCTACGCCAAAGCTGAATAGTAAACACTTTGCGCATTGCGTCCTCTGTTAGAGTAGTAAGCGCTGTATTGATAGTAATGCTTGTAGAAGTAACTGAAACAACTTTTGTTCCGACTGGGATATATTCATTATTTGTAATGTAATAATCTGTTGCCGGATTGCTTAAGATTCCTTCTTGGGTAAGGTCCTGCGTTAGGTCTGTAATTGTTGTTGTATTGTTTGTGGTATCAATTGAGCTTACAAGTAAGTTTCCTGTAAACACGTGAATATCTGCGTCTTTTACAACTTTGTTTACAGTTACGTATTTTTGGTATGTAGAAAAATCGTTATAACGACTTCCTTTTGTGTCAGGCGTCGCGCTGGCCCATACTTTTTGACGCGATTCTTTCGTGGCTCCAAAGTACAATCGGTTATTAAAAAACGTAACTGTGCTAGGGTATTTGTTTTCCTGCTTAAATAAATAGTAATCAACTTCCGGATCTTCTCCATAAGGCCGCCATTCGCTTGCGGTTCTGTTGTATTCGTATACTTTGCCGTTGTAAACACAATAGCCTTTTGCGCCTGTTACTATTGTATTTCCGTCTTTGTCAATAAAAGCAAGTTTATCATCGGCTCTTGTTACGCGTGCGGGTAGGTTTTCGCCGGCAATTACAACGTAATCGTAATCGTCGTCGAGGTTTACATTTGCGTAAAAATCAAAGTCCATATTGCCGCCAGTAAACGTGCTGTTTCTGTATTGCAGCTCAAACGGTGGATAGTTTTCGTGTACAAAAATTAAGCGGTCATAATCCTGCGCGTAATGGATTTCTTCTATCTCTGCGACTGACTGATATTGTGTATCTATACTAAGCTGCACTTGTCCGCCTGTCGCCATTACCTTCTGGCCGTTACGCCATATATAAATATGGTACGGCACAAATTCCAGAATAAAAGAAGTATTCTTATCGACAATAAATGGAATAATACGGCAATTGCCGTTTAGCTGTCCCATGCGTTGTGTTCCTGGACGGCGCTTAATTCCGCCGGTAGGTATTACGCTAAAGTTTTTGAGCTTGCTTGCGCCCTGATAATAAAGCGGTAAGTCTATACGGCCGTTTAAGTTCTCGCTTAGTTCACCGCTTGCAAAGTTACTTATAAGCATACTTTCTCCTTAAACTGATAGTCCTAACTGTTCGCCCCAGTAGCGGTTGCCGTTAGCCTTGTTTTTGTTGTGAGCGCTAGTATCGCCGATTGCTTTAAGTTCCAAAAGCTGTGCTTCGTTGTATAAAAGCTGGTACAACTTTTCGTCGCCTGTGATTTTAAGAACAATCTTAGAAGCAAGTCTGGTTTCAAGGTAACTTGATAACATCGGATCAAATTCTAATTCGTCGTAATTTGGATAATCGTCCGTGCTGAATATGTAATAAGTAACGCCTGATACGTAATCATGCGCCATTGTATATACGTCTGTTTCCTGGTTGTATGTGTAATATATGTGCTCGCTAAAGTTTTCTGCTGTCGGCTGTGTTGCGGCAACTTCATAGCGTGCGCGCTGATAGCCGTTGTAAATATATAAGAGTACGGCGTCTTTTACGTCCGTATACAAAAGATTTCCTTCTGTAATAAACTCTGCATTGTCTTGTAGACTGTCTGGTTTTGAACAATCAATAGGAAGTCTATAGGCGTAAAGATAACCGCTGTAGTTATCGCCTTCGTATTCCTGTAACTGTACTCTGCGTTTAAGGCAAGTCCAGCTTGTATGACTTAGAGTTTCAAGGATAGTCGCAAGGTAAAAACTTTTAATTAATCGCCAGCGCGCTGTATTCTTTGTAATATCGTCGTCTACAAGCGGCTCTTGTCCGGCCTTTTCCAAAGCTCTGTTTGCAATTTCTCTGTTTACATTCATACTTAGATTTCCTTTTCAAAAAGGCACGGTGCAAGCTCAATACACCGTGCCTTAATTTTTTATTCTACTTTTTTAAAGTGTTCCGGTACTTCGACTTTTTCCCCTGCGCCGATTTCCAGGGTGTCGCCTTCATGCCAAAGTCTTTTATTCCAGAAACATTTTGTTTCGCAAATAAAAGATGTTTTCTTAGCGCCAGCTTTTTTAGCTGCGTCGTCAAGTTTTGTTTCTTCTGCCATTGTTATTTACCTACGTAAACGTCGATTGCAGCATGCACAACGCCTGCTGTAAATGTACCTGTACTAGCTTTTACCTTTGCCTTAAGGTACTTGTAAGTAGTACCGCGAGGAATATGGATAAAAGTAGGTCCTGTAAGTGAACCTGTTACGGCTCCAATTTCTACATAAGTAGAATTGTCGTTGCTTCCTTCAAGGCTGAATGTAATTGCTGTTCCGCCTGCTGGAAGCTGTGAATAATCAAAACCAACGGCAAACTGATTTACGTCGCCGTTGCCAACTCCAATAACATCTGGAAAAGCTGCTGCTCCAGAAGTAAGACCGGTAGCAAGGGTAATAGCGCCAAAATCAAGGCGCTTGTCCTTAGTAGCCAAAAATCCTTTAGCCATAGATTAATCTCCTTATACAACCTGACTTTCTGTTGTAAGAATTGAGTCGCAAAGTCTGATACGCATATCCTGGAACATGTTGATTTTGCGTCCGAATGGATCTTCTGCATAATGTACAACATTGTTCTTGTCCATTGCTTCAATGTCCAAAATTGTTTTAACAGATTTGTTACAAAGAAGTGATACTGTACCGTCGCCGATAGCAAGGTTTGCTTCTGCTTTAATCAAAAGCTTTGCAAGGTTGCTTCCTGTGATATTGAGCGGTACGTTTGCAATACGGATAAGCGATTTTTCGTTTACGACTGACAAACCGTAACGAGCTCTAAAGAAGTTTACAACGGCGCGCATTTTACCTGTGCGGTTTCCGCTAGCGTCGTAAACGTCTACGTCCTGAATACCGCGGTTTTCACGGCTTACGCCCAGGCCTTTTGCTCCCTTTGGATAAATGTACTTAGTAAGATTCTTACCCCATTTAACAAGGTAAAGAGAAGTAAGATTTGCTCCAGTACCGCCGGCGTCAATACAAAGTGTACCGTCGATTGCGTCGCGACGTGTTGCAAAACCGTCCATGTTTGTTGCGTCCAAAGTGTGATTACCGTAAACAAAGTCCTCGCACTGGTCCTGTCCCATACCTTCAATGAAAGAAACACATTCACCGCTGATAAACTCGTCTGGGTTTGCAGCGTCGTCTACAAGGCGACAATCAATTTCGCTGTATGCTTCCAGATTACAAGTTACATCATGAATAACTTTTGTCTGTGAAGCATTAGGCAAAACGCCCTGATTGTACACAACGTGAGTACCGCTTGGGTTCTTTGTGCGTACAGTGTGTGTGTCGATAGTTCCGTCGTTTGCTTCGTCGATTGCTGCGTCGTACAGCATTTCGTTTACAGTCGACAAAACTTCAATAATTCTGCGCTGATCCGGATTTACTCCGCCGCGCTTAATGAGTTCAACCGCGGTCAAGCGGTCTGACATAGTAAGAATTGCCATAATTACTATTCTCCCTTAAGTTTCCTATAGCCTGTTTCAAAAATTCCGCCTTCGGCATTGGATTTGTAATTAGGTGTTCCACTGGCTCCGCGATTAACGGTGCTTGCTTCTGCGTTCTGTTCGCCTAAACTAATAAACAGTTTGACGATTGCCGGGTGATAAAGTAGCCCTGCATTTGACAAAACTTGTCCTAATTCCTTTCCGCCGTATGCGCGGATTCCCTGCTGCATAAAAGCAACTTTCTCTGAATACTTGTTGCCGTATTCTTTGTGCATTGCTTCGTCTGTAGCCTTTAACATCTGCGCCTGCTGCGCTTTTACATTCTGTGTAAACTGCTCGCCAAATTTGTTTAATCCGTCGACAAGGCCAGAAAACTGCTTGTCGGTGATTCCGTTGGCAAAAGCAATTTCGCGCAAAAACTGTGATTTTTCATCGTTTACTGAGTAGCCGTTAGCGTCCTTTGGGCGTCCCAGTTTTTCGTAAAAATCGTTCAGTTCTGCTTCTGTTGCGTCCTTTCCGGGTTTAACGATAGAATTACCGATTTTTCCTTCGAGTTCCGCGTAACTTTTTGCCAGGTCTGAAATATTAGTAAACTTGTTTAGCCGCTTCATGAGGTCGGCGTTGTCGCTTACTTCTTTCTGTAACTGGCTTGTCCATGCGGGTTTTTCCGCATTATCAGTCTGTGTAGTGTTTTCACTCCCTTTTGCTTTCTCCCCATTGTTAGTAGGTTCTGCTCCAGGTTCGTTACTTTCAACCATACTTGCCATTGCACTTTCTAAAGTAGCGTTTGCTGCTGGCTGACTGTTTGCAGCTGCGCTTCCTTCCGTTGTCTGAGAATTGCCCGTTTCCGGATTCTGTCCTTCGCCAGTTTCCATGTTGATTACTCCTTTTTACAACTAAGTAACTTAGTCGTTATGTCCATTGTGTTAGTGATTCCCATACGCTTTTTTAAGATAAACTTTGCAAAATTGTTTAAGCAAACTTCGTCCTGTGATTTGCACTCTCTAAAAAAGCACATGTCCTCTAATAACGCCGTAAGTACAATTTTTCCTTCTTCCGTCGTAAAAACATTAAAGAACATTCGTTCGAGTTCTTTTTCCTGCTTTTCGACGGTATCGTTTTCAAAGCCCGGAAGGCCTGTCTTGTTATGCGCCATAACCGGTCATTCCTCCTCTAAGCTGTTCGTTTAACTGATCCAGCATACTGCCTTGTTTTGGTGTTTCGCCTAACTGTCCGGCGTTCTGGATTATCTGTCCTAACATTTCCTGCTGCTGTGCTTGTGCCTGTGCCTGCTGTTGTGCCTGTGCGCGCATTTCGCGTATCTTCTGTACGTCGTCCTCTTCCCGGATAACTGCCTGCGGCATTCCTTGTCCTTCCATAGCGCGCTTAACAAGCTCGTCGGCGTCGATATAGTCGCCGCTGTTTGGGAATAACTGCATAACGTTTGCAGCAAGCTGTAAAGCACTTGCAAGTCCGCCGGCGGTGTGGTACTTCTTTTGAGCAACGGAAAGCGGTCCCATAAAATCAATTTTCATTGAGGTATTAGTTCCCCTAAGTGTTTCTGGCGGGGAAGGCAAGCGTCCGTGTGCCATTAAAAGATTAAAACTACGTTCAATGATTTTTGCCAAAGCATTATTAAGGTTTACAATCAAGTTTGACAAAACGGCTGACTTTTCGCCCTGCAATTCCATAACTTCGGTAGCGGTCATTTTGCCTTGCTTCTGCTGTAACATTAAAAAGAAGTCGACATTAAACCAGTCTTTAACACGCTGTTCAATCTGCTGTGTTATCTGCAAGGTAATTGGATAGTTTTCACCTGTGCGCAATGTTTCGAGTACGCTGTTCTGATTTGGTAAATATGTAACGCCAGAAGGCAAAATGTTTATTTCGCGGACGTCCTGACTTGCTTTTAAGCTTGGCTCTGCGCTTCGCTGTGCAATTTCTTCGCTTGTTTTGGTAGCGATATTTAAGAATTGAATATCTGGCAAAGCGTTCATTGCCGGACTGTTGGAATAAGCAAGCCCCGGAATATTATCCCATTCAAAAATAGAATAAGGCATTTCGTCAAAACCGCTTTCGCTGATAATCTTGTTATGTGATTTGTCAATGTAGATTGCGGCGTAAGGTTTGTTTAAGGCGTCTTTTTTGCTGTAGTCGTAATCGTCGCGTGGCATAACGCAAAATAGGATTTCTATTTTTGTATTCCAGCGGCTTACGTCGTTGTACATATCCTGGATAGATTCGTCTAAGTTCTTTAATCCAAAGAATTCAACGGCGTTTCTTACGGTCATAAGATAGCGTCTAAATACTGTATCAATTTCGCCCTTTGCGTTTACGTCCAAAAAGATTTCATTGCAGCGCTGTGTTGTGAATAATAGAGTAGAGTTTGCAAGGTCGTCCTCGATTAACATAACGCCATGTCCGATTGTTGCTGCGTCCATAATCCACGGCGACGCCTGTTTATAAAGATTAGAACGGTTGAATTCTGCGTTCATAACATCTTCAACGGATTCTAGCCAGTCTTTAACGCCATAGAGTTTTAACAGTTCGTTGTTTTCAAGGCTCAACTTAAACCACTGAATATTAGGGCTTATTGAATAACCGACAAGGCCTGACTGCAAAGTAGCAAGGTAGTTACAAGGTGCTGAGCTGTAACGTTTTGGGATTTCTGGAATATCGTCTAAACTGTCCCAGTTATAAACAGTAGGCGCAACGTAACGCTGTGCCTGCTGCCAGCGGTCCTTAAACTTGTTTCTGTTTTCTTCAAGCTGACTGTAGCGGGAAAAAATATCTTTTAATAATTCATCATCACTAACTTTAGTTTTGGCCATACAGTCATATTAAGACAGAATATTTTTTTTGATATAAACACGAAAAAAAAAGACTGAAAAAAATTAATTTTTCAGTCTTTTAGTAATTTTTTTTTATTCAAATATTTGCCCACTTTTTATCATATCTAAACAAAAAGATATACCTTTTTCATAAGCTTTTCTTGCAAGTTCCATACGGTCATCTATTATGTTTGGTTCTTTAAATAATTGCAAAAAATCTTTATTCATGGCTTCCTTAAATTCTGCTTCTGTCATTTCTTTAATTCCTTTTAATCGATTATATAATTTATTTCCATTATAATTAATAATCAATTATTCTTTATGTGTTTTTGCAGCTTGTTTTAGGATTTTATGCAATTTGTCTGACATTTCGCCGGCAATTTTCCTTACGGCAACGTTGCGGGCTTCATATTTGTATGTATCAATCATAATTGCAATGGATCTAATATCCGCGATAGTAAGTTCTTCCATTAGTCATTCTCCTCTTGTTCTCGTTCCTGGCGGTCCTGTTCTTCCATGTGTTCTATGCAAGCTATATCGCCGTCTTGCATAAAACAACCGCATTTAGGTTTTGTTGGATCTACGCAACACATTTCCACTGTATACATAAATAAAACTCCTCGTCTAAAATGTCTAAACGGTTTTAGGCTTAGACATTTTTAGACATTTTCTTTTATCTCCTTATTATTTTTATATAATTCTGTAATAACTTTTTTATGATTGCTCGATTTAATATTCATTTGTTTAACCTTTCTCATTAGTTGAACATTTTTCCCTTTCTTATATTCTAATTTTTCTTTCAATTTGTTTATCTTATCTTCTGCAAACTTATTAGAACATTCTCTGCATAAAGGAATTTCATACAAAGGCTCTCCGAGTATATCTTTGATGATAAAAATTACAGGCGTTTCTTTTCCACAAGACAAACAAAAGGACTGCTTGAAAAGTTTTTCTATCATTTTTCTTTGTTACTCCTTATCTGTTTCTTTTAATTTTTTAAGTTTTCGGTTGTAGTAATAAATTCTAATTGGACGAAATAAAATATCCCAAGAAAAATGAGGTTTCTTTAGGTACTTTAGATACTTCTCACAAAGCGATATTTCTACCTGTTTTTCGTATTCAGTCATTCACTTACTCCTAAAACTTAATATCTTCTGCACTCTTAGCGTTGATTGTACCTTCAATGTATCTGATAGTATTTTCGTGTCGCATTAAGGCACAAGCCCAGTTATGCTCTAACATTCGGATATATTCTAATAATTCAGATTTTTTCATCAGAATTATGCTTGTATCTGAACGAACTGTCCAACCGTTCTTTTTTAATATTTCTTTAGTCTGATTTCTTTCTATACAATCTTTGAGTTCTTCTATCATTCTTCAACCTCTCGTTTTTTAAGCTCCTTCCCATTTCCACTTGTTTAAATTTCTACATAAAAGACATCTTGTACTGCTAGTATATTTACAGTTAGTACAACATCTCATTTGGTCTATCTGTAATTTTAATTTTTCAATTTCTTCTTCATTTCCTAAGATAATCAATCTTAACTTATTATTTTCTTCTGTTTGATTTTTAATTCTATCAATATATTCGAGTAAAAGTTTTGTTTTATCTTCGTTTGTGCTTATCATTTTTTAAGCTCCTTGTGCTTCTTTTTCGATTTTCTTTTGTAGCCATAGATTAAAAGCTTTTTTTACTTTTTCTGTAGGGTGGCAATTTTTGCGGTCAAGTTCGTTGGCGTAAAACTGGCCGATTCTGTTGCCGCTTAAAAGCTCTGCTGTTGCAATGCTCTTGTTACCTTTTTTAATGAAAACAAGTAAGCAATGTTTGTTTATAACCTTGCTTATGTAGTCGCAACTTACTAAGCATTGGTGCAGCTCGTTGGCGTGTACTCTTATATCTTCTACCGAGTTTGGTATATAGATTGTATAACCGTCAAAAGTACCTTTAAGGTCGATATAGTTTTTTACGGCCTTAAAGTATTCGGCCTGCTTCTTTTCAAGTTTTAACTTCTGTTCTATGTCCTTAAGGTTTCCGACTTCTACCAAAAGTTTGTCGTGCTTTTCCTGCAAGTCC
>JAEIGA010001073.1_pt1 | contig 41462 bp, 60 predicted proteins | sample 9270691 | NCBI WGS metagenome assembly JAEIGA01 (sample SAMN17057246, study PRJNA624740) | gut metagenome | biome: biome; isolation source: fecal sample | host: Bos grunniens | place: China: Xizang | collected 2019 | reverse complement strand
TTGCCAGCGCTTTTTCGTCGCCTTCGTAGTATTCCTTCTGCAGGTTGAACAATAACTGATTGTCGTTCTGCGGGTGCTCGTAAAAAGGCAGCTGTCCCATCTCGTTTTCTTTTTCTTCTTCCCAGAAATCAAAGGGGAGAACCTGCTGCTTAAGCTTTGCCCAGTCTACCCGTCCTGACATCTATCAACCTCTGCATATCTTTTTTACTGATGGCACAACACTGCTTACATTCGCAGTATTCATAATCACTTTGTCTGCAGGTGTAGTTTGGGTTGCCGAACCACCGGCAGTATCCGCTGTCTCTTTTATCGCATCTTATGCAAGTCTTGATATCTTTCTCCGTGTGAAACGTTGTCATGTTCCATTGGATTACGTTGATTGACGGCGGCGTGTTGCTCGTGCGCACTTTGTAGCCGGAGCTTCTTTTTCCTGCCAGGTGGCACTTCGGGCAGCGTTCAAACCTGTAGTCGTACTCGGCCTTGCAGTCGTCGCAAACAACCCAGTAATAAACTTTCTGTTCTTTTGCGGCTGTGTTGTTCAGGTATTTTGCAAGTACCGAGATGTCTGGAAATCCGAACCTCTTAGAACGTGTCTCAATGATTTTGCCTGCGATTTCGTCCTGCTGTTCCTCCGGCATATCCTTGGTTTTGTTGTTGATGTACTGGGCCTGTTCGTTATCCGGGAACCCGTAATAATCACGCAGTTTGTTTATAAGCATTCTTCAACCTCCCACTTTTTTTGTAGCTGTATGTATTCTTCACCTTCCGGCCTTCCGGCTTCCTTCCAGTCTTTGATGTGCCTCTCGAAGGTTTCCACGTGAAACCTGGCGTCTGTTCGCATTGTCAAATAAAACTTGTATTCCGGTTTTTGTGTGGCGTCTTCGGTCTCCGGCTCTGCGTTGAGGTAACGCTCCAGGGTGAAGAACTCCGGTGTGTAGTCTGCGTAATGTTTGCAGAATGTGGACCATGTGTGTGATTTCTGCCAGGTGTCGCTTTTGCAAACTTTGAGGAAGTTCTGCAGCGCTTGCCGCACTCTGTTACCGTCTTCCCTGGGACCTATCGCCGAGAGAAGTTCCCGCATTTCCTTGCAGCTGAAAGTAAATAAGTCTTTTGAAATGGGGACCTTTCGGTCCTTCGTGGTCGTTTCGTTGTGACTAAAGAGTGCATTGTGCAGGTCGTTTGCCAGGTTTTTGTCAATTTTTTTATTTGGTTCTGGAATGTAAGCGGGCACACACACATTCTCTGCTGCTTCTTTGTTTTCTGTGTGTGTGTTAACATCTTCATTCTCAAACTCATTATCAGAAACAAATACATTAACAGTTCCGTTTGTTCCATTTTGTTCCACGCTTTGGGACTGTGTTCCGTTTGTTCCATTTTGTTCCACTTCTTTTGTGTACTGGTTCCCTTTGTGTTTTTTTCCTGCAGCTGACCTGGCATTGATTGTGCTTTCGTATTGCTCAATGTCTGCGTCAATCCGGCGCTTTATTTTGAGCCATACTGTTTTTGCAAAACCTGTGAGCTCTGGTTCTGTTCCCTTCGCTCCGTAGTTGTATATGTAAATCAAGAACTCTGCTTTGTTTTCTTCTGGCAGGTCTTCTATGTACTCTGTGTGTATTACGAATGATTCGCGCATTTTGTTTCCCCTCTAAAACTTTTTTAATTCCTGGTTTATAATCTTCTGCACCAGCCTCAAACATTCGCCTGGGTTGTATCCTATGTTGCAGACGTGGTTGCACTTAAGGCTGCAAACAATCGCGATATTCTCCGGGTGGTCGATTATGAAGTCTCCCCATTTTTTCCGGTTTGCCTTCGTATTCGCGATCCGGTGTGCTCCCTGCCATGTGGAAAGTGTGAGCTGCTTTCCGCAGACCTCACAAACGTTTCCGCATTTTGCCAGGGCCATTAATCGCTGATTCTTTTCAGCCTCGTTCATTTCGCACCACCTATGAAATATTTTTTTACATGGCGGCGTTCTCCGTATCGGTTTGAAACCCAGAGCCATTCTTCTTGTATGGTTACGCCTTTGTGCTTCAGTTCAAATATGCGGGCCGAGAGTCTTGTCTCTCCCAGGTGGTCGATTGCTTCTTTTGTTGTGATTCCGTTGTGCTGTTTCATGTAGTCATAGACGCGCTGCTGTGTTGTATCAAATGTTCGTTTAGTTTTTTGTGTACTCATTCTGCTTCCTCCCTTAGAATGATTCCTAATTGTGCAGCCAGGATGTGGCTTGCCTCGATGAGCTTTGCGCACTCTTCGGTGTCGCAGTCGCTTTCGCGTTTTGGGATTATGTGGCCGGCTACTGTCTCGAAAGGGTAGCCCATTTGTTCCACGGCGATCATCTTTATGCAGTATTTGATTGTTTCGTAGTCGTTGTTTGTTACGTTACAAATTTGCATGATGTGACCGTTTAGGTGGTGGTTCTGGCTTCCTTTTCCGGTCGTACGTGGTTTGTACGGTGGTTTGAAAGTAACCGACACATAATCGTTGTACTTGTCCTGGCAGGTGCGCAGAATGTTTCGGAGTGCTTCCTGGAGCTCCGGCTCTGTTGGTGCTTCAAAGCAAATGCGGCCGCGCTCGTTTATTCTCTTTAGAACAATCTTTACCTCTGCCATGACTTCCTCCTTATTAGTACACTGGGTCTTCTTCTACAAATGGTTCCGGCTCTGTTTCTTTACCAGCCCGGCGTTCTGCAATTGTTACCCTGAGCTCCTGGATGACTTCGCTTGCTGTGTGGTTCATTCGGAGACTCATCAGACCGTCGATTTCCTTCTTTGAGAAAATCTTTGAGCCGTCTCTGTATGTGCTTCTTATAAGCTCGTTGATTGTTTTACGCTGTTCCGGTGTATCAGGTCCTCCCATTGGTTCCTGTCTGTTCTGTGGAGCGTTGTTTCCTTCGCCTTTGTTGCATGGTTCTTCGTTGTATTTGGAACCGTCCCAGCGTCCTGCGTAGATGTCTGCAGCTACTCCAATCATTTTGAGGCTCGTGCTGAATGCGTCTGTTACTGCCATTTTGTAACCTTCGTCGTTCGACTTTGGTCCGGCATTAAACTTGTTGATCAGCTTGCTTCCTCCAATGCCTACGATTGCGTCGCTCCATTCCTTTGTATCTGGATCGCGTACAAAAACTGCAACCTGCGCAAATGCGAGCGTTTCACCGTTTGCTCCTGGTTCTGTCCAGAGCTTCTGGATTTCGTATTTCCAGCCAATTCCAACAAGTCCGAACTGCTCGGTCATTGCCTCGTATCTCCACTGCGGGTTGATGTCTGTCTTGCCTTTGAGGTCTCCGGCTTTTATCTCTCTAAGAGCTCCTTTTGGCGGCTGGCTTAGTTTTTTGTAGATTTTCAATGCTTCCATGATTTACCTCCTAATCGCTGTATCCGTAGTCGTCTCTTTCGTATCCGGTTTCGTAACCACCACCGTTGCGCTGGCCGTCTTTGCCTCCGAGGAGCTGGATGTCGTTTGCTACTATTGATACCTTGCTGAACTTCTGGCCGTCTTTTTCCCACCGGTCCTGTTTCAGAAAACCGTCAACACCGATCTGCTTTCCTTTTACGAGGAAACGCTGCAGGCTCTGGGCCTGTTTTCCGAATAGTGAAACGTCAAAATAATTAACTTCATCTACCCATTCCTGGTCCTTCTTTACCTTGCGATTTACTGCTATGGTAAAACTACCGATTGCCATTCCTCCTGGCGTGTACTTCAGCTCCATGTCCCTTGTAAGGTTTCCGATTTCAATAACTCTATTTACTGCCATTCTCTGGCCTCCTGTTGTTTCGAAGTTTGCCCAATTAAGCGCCATCTGGAACACTCGCGGCTGTGGGTAATGATAGGAACTAGCAGCCGTTTGCTGTCATGCGCTCCGCCCTGGGCTCGGCTTTCAGCAGGACTTTCACCGAACCTTTCCCGCTGCTCATTTTTTACCATTCCGTTCTTTGCAGAACTTCTTTAATAAATATAAGTTTGCTTGCGTTCTGCCGGTCTTTCCCGACTGCCTGATATACCACACCATACGGGGCAAGGTTGCAAAGTTTAAGCGCTGACGCTTTCTTCCTCCGGCTTCTCCACGTACTCGTGGTAAAAGTTGCAGAACTCAGCGCATGGGCAGTAGCCGGCGCACTTCTTGCTTTCTCCTGGTCGCACTTCCACGCGTGTGCCTCCGACCTGCTTTATATATAATTGAGCGTCGCTCATGCTGTCGCAGAGTTTGAGGGCTGTCTTGCGGCCGTCTTTCATTACTGCGTACTTTGTAGCTGTGGCCCATCTTTCTTCTTCACTGCATGGCGCGATCTCGTCGTCCTGCAGTTTGTAGCTTTCTGTTACTGATTTTATCTTTGCTCTGATTCGAGCCTCGGTTGCTTCCAGGTCTGCTTCTGTTACATCAAACTCGTAAATGTAAACCGGCTTTTGTGGGTAGCCTTCCTTGTACTTCGCGTCTTTTTTGCTGTGGTCTTTGAGAAGCGCTACGAACCTGCAGCGTTTTACTTCTAAGCCGTTCTGCTTCATAAGCCAGGCATAAGTGAGGCCCTGGGCTTTCCAATCTTTGAAGTCTCCGTAGATTACTTTCCAAACGCTGGCTGTTTTCCAGTCTTCCAGGATTTCGTGTTCCATGTCGTATCGGTCCACTCGGCCTGTTACTTTCCAGTCGTCTACCTGTACTTCAAATGCTTCTTCTTTGAATGCATCATCTTCTTGGCGTTCCATTACCGAATGAAAGGCCGTTCCGAATGTTGCCCATACCAAGTCTGCAGCGTCCTGTTCCAGCTCTTCAAAGTGTCGGTCGTACAGTACAATCTGTTTGTCTCCCTGCAGGAGTGTTGTTGCTGATAGGGTCCCTTCTGCGTTGTGGCGTACGTTTGAAACGTAGTTTACAAAGGCAGCCGGCATGTTCATTTTATTTGTTGTTTTCATTTTTTACCTCCGGCTCTTCTTTTTTAATAATTTTAAGTTCCCAGGTGCCATCTTCGTTTTGTTCTGCTTTGGTTACTAACCATCTGATTTTGTCTGACGACCAGCCTTCGAGTCTGTCGCAGATTTGTTTTAGTTCGTTGCTCATCATATAGCAACCTCCTTGTCTTTTTTTTTGCTTGTCCTGGTGGCCACCTTTTCAAGCGTTTAGCCGGTGCGGGAGTTGAACCCGCGAACCGTTCCGGCTACCTGGTTATCGTTCAAAGGATTATGAGTCCTACGATTACCAGTAAAAAAGCAATGCTGATCAAATCATCCGCTTCCAGTAACCAGCCTGTGCGCTTCTCCCACTTGTTCTGTCCTATCTGGACTGCCCGATGTACTTTCTTCATTTCCGTTTCCCCCTCGGTTAAATAAAAAAACCCGGTCCTGCTCCGTCTTAAACAGGGACCGGGTAAATAACCCACAAAGTGGATTTGAAAAGACGGCAATCAAATCAACTCTGCTGGAAAAAAGAACTGTTAAGAATTTCCTTTTTCCAAGTTGAGTTAAGATTACCATTAGTTTTTTTCACTGTCAAGTTTTTTTTTAATCTTAACGACTATTTTTTTCAATTTTGCAGCTAATTGTCAGCTAATAATTGACAAATTGGATTAAAGTTTTTGTGGTATACTTGCCGAAGAGTAACAACGCTATGACTACTTATCCGTCTAAACGAAAAAACAAGGCTATTTTGCCCTTGTACATTAAAGGTCTTTATTATGGGAAGTACACCCTGCGCCAGGCCTCTGAGTCTACCGGGTATACTCGCGAGCATTTGTGTGTCCTCAAAAAACAATACGCGCTTCTGGGGGATTCTTTATTTGAACACCGAAACCGTGGCCGCGTTCCTAAAAACAAAACGGACCCGGCGCTGGCCGAGCGGATCGCGCTTCTTTATTCAGGGCATTATTCCGACGTCAATTTTTCTTACTTCTGCCGGTGCCTCTCTGAGTTTGAAGGTATCGACATTTCGCTTGCTACGCTTAGAAAAATTATGAAGGACTACGGCCTGGTCTCTCCTGAAGCTCACCGTGTAAAAACTAAGAAGGAAGTGCACCGGCCTCGTCTCCGGCGCGACTGCGAAGGTGATCTTCTGCAGGTCGACGGTACTCCTTTCGCCTGGTTCTATAAGTTTGGTGACAACAAGCGCTATTGCCTTTCCGGTGGTATTGACGACGCTACTGGAAAAATCACCGGTCTGTACTTTACCGAGTTCGAGTGTCTTTACGGCTACCTGGAAGTCCTGCGGCAAACCTGCAGAACCTATGGCGTGCCTCGGGAGATTTATTCCGATCGTGCTGCTATCTTCTGTCATACGCCGAAAGGAAAAAATCTTGCCCAGTGGGAGAAGCTGGAGGTTATGCATGAAAAACGCACCCAGTGGCAGCGTATCTGTGAAGAGCTCCACATCCATCAAATCCTGGCGTGGTCTCCGGAGGCACAGGGCCGCGTAGAGCGGATGTGGCGCACGGTCCAGGGCCAGCTTCCTATCTGGCTTTATAAAAATGGCATTCAAACCGTGGAGGAAGCTAACAAAGCAATTTCCCGGTACATCGAAAGTTTCAACAAGGAGTATGCTGTTGTTCCTGCTGATGATGATATTTTTTACATCGACGCGCCTGAAAACCTGGAGGACATCCTTTGTGCTCAATTTCCGCGCCGGGCCGACAGCTCCGGCTGCATTACTTTTCAGTCGACTACCTTCTTTGCTCCAGACGCGCCGGACATCTCTCGCCAGGACGTTGTGCTCTGCATAAATGAACGCGGGCTGTTTGTTCGTTACCTTGGTATGTATTATCAATTGCAGCCGACTGAGAACTTTGTACGTGAGGTCCTCGGAGAGCGATTGCCGCAGGTTGTAATAAATATTATCTATCGCTACCTGTTTGCTTTTGGTAAGGAAATCAGCGCCTGAGATTTGCGATGTCGTATTCGTGCAGCGCCTCGCATACTTCGCGCTTCCAGTGTGATATCCTCGATTCGCTTTTGTGGAACTTCTCGGCGAGCTCCGTGTTGCTCAATCCTTCCACTACGTCGCAAATAAACGCGTACTCTCTTGCTGTTATCGGACTTTCGTCGAGCCAGTCATAAAAGTCTGACTTTTTAGTCGTTCTTCTCTTCTTTTCAAAATATGCAACAGACGGACTTTTTTTGCACATTTTATTTCTGCCTCCTGATTAAATTATAGGCAGAAAAACGCCGGTTGTGTTGTGTGATCAGCTCGTGATTGCCTGCGATTGCTCCTGCGATTCAATCCCACGTTTTTGCGATTTCTCGTGAGCGTATTTGCTCAAGAGTTCTGCTTTGCTCTTGCAGTGGTTTCTCTCCTGGGCGTTCTTTAAGAGCTTTGTTACTGTATTCGGACTGAATGCTTCTATCTCTTTTTGCAGCTTGCCTTGTGCGAGTTCTTCTAAAACTTCGCGCTCGTCGTCTGTGAGCTGCAGGCTCTTTTTTGTCTTCTTCAAAACTACAAGCTCAATGAAGCAAGTTATCCAAATGCAATTTAAAACGTGGATTCCCATTGTGGGTATTTCGTTCTGTCTGTAAACAAGGGCCGGGATCAGGTTTGCTCCGTAAATAATAAGCGCTGGAACTGTCAGCTCTGGTGTGCTAATTATTGCAAAGATTAAAAAAACAAAGCTCGTGTAATTATAAAAGTTGTTGAAATATAAAAGCGTGTATGCATAAATCAGAATTGAAACGGAGAACCCTTTACGCTGAAATAAAAAAATTGAAACTGCAATAAAAAAACAAAAACCGGCCCGGACGTAGCACTGCCAGTAATCGGTTTTGAAACTATAAACCATGTGAAAAAATGCTAATAACAAATGAACGATAAAAATTATAAGAAACGCCTTATCGTCTTTTAATGCCTGGTATTTTCCTTTCAGAGACATTCTGCAATTATAGCATTGGTTTTTATGTTCTGTCTATTAAAATAGTAGGGTAATTGGTAGCCCGCAGCAGAAAGCCGCGAGCGTTCCATTTTTTATTTTTTACTTGCTTTTTTGTCTTCTGCTTTCTCTGCTTCTGGGAACAAGTAAGCATTAGTTTCTTTGAGCAATTTGTCCGGTGCAATGTAATCTATGCGGGCGCCGCTTGGTCCAAGTGCTGAAAAATAAAGTATATCTTCTCTGTTGCACTTCTGGATGATGTTCTTGTTGTAATCGTAGCCGAAACTCAGCGGCAGCGAATGTCCCCATATTACAAGCGATTTTGTAACGCCTGCTACCAGGTGCTGGAGGGATGAGTCAATTGAGACCGTTCCTCTGCAGCCTTCGCTTTTTGCGAGCTGGTAATAAGTCAGGTATGGAGCGATGTACAGTTCCGCTCCTTCGTACCGGTGTTCGTTCGGCAGCTGGTAAAGAACTACAGCAGTCTTTGGATGTGCTTCCCTGAACTTTGCTATAAACTCCTGGGCCTTATCAAATGGGTAGTGACGTTTAAGTGGTTCGTTCTCGTAGTTTGTAGGGATTTTGCTCCAGTCCTGCTGGCCTTTCTCGTTGATTGGAACTTCAACAAGCGGGCTCTGGCCACCTTCAAACTGCATTATTACAAAGTCTTCATATCCTTTATTGTTTATGTCTGTAATAATTTCGTTTACGCTGTTGAGAATGTTCGGGTATCTTTTAAGTGGTATAAGGTCTGCTTTTGTATCGGAGCCTTCTTTGTTTCCCTTAACCGGCAGGCCTGCTGCTTTTCGCCAGGCGTCCGCGTAGGACAATTTTTTATAAATAAAATCCTCGCTGTCGTACATGCGCTCGCAGATCAGCTTCGCGTCGTCGTGCTTCGCGTCAAAGATAAAGCCTCGGATTTCGTTCGGTTTGTATACGTAGTCAACGTAAGGGCTCGACTCGAATACGTCAAAGTAAGGGGAAAGAACGCAGACCTTGTCGTAGGCTGTTTTCAATTCCCCGGCGATGTGGCTCAGGGCTAAGTTAAAACCGAGGCCACCTTGTGAATTGATATAAATGTTTTTCATTTGTGCTTCCTCTGTTTTATAGTCTTTTTAAATAGGATTTGACATTCGTATTTCTATTGTTGGATTATAAGCAGAAACGGCTGCTCCTCTATAAAACAAACCTAAAAGGTGTTTAACCTCGCTCCTGTTTCGATCTGTAAATGTCGGGAAGTATGAATTATTAACACAAGAACAAAAACCGTCACTTCTAAATACTCTACCATTAATGCTTCCATTAAACACCCAGAAACGGTCATGACCTGAAATCCACGGGCTTGTCTGTGCACACGTGTATCCGCATGTATCAAAGTAAAAATAACCACCATCTTGAGCACTAAACGTTGGCGTATAAATAATTCTGTATTCAAAGTCATCATAATCACCAATTGGAGTAAATGTACTATCAACATATCTACCATTCTCTGCGCAAAGATAAAGACTCAAAGAAGAACCTGAATAGGACAATTCGCCTGATTGTAAGATTCTAAAACGTATATCAGTATTTGTGCATCTATTACTTATTATGTGTATACTACTCCTATCCATTACGAGTTGACCAGTAAAACAAGAAAAAGAAGAACATATAGAACAGCAAGATTCACCTAAAATATTTAAAGGACCGCCTAATCGATATAGATAACCACCAGAATTGCTGTATGCTACAGAATTGCATATTGTACCTACTGCGTTGCTCTCTGTTAATAAAGCAAAATAATAAGCATTACTGGTAGGAGTAATATCTTTCCTTGTAATAAAAGAACAGTCTGGAGTTGTAAGGTTGCCGTTGGCGTCTGTAACAACGACTCTTGAAGCTGCGAGCGCTGTTCCTATTGTAGGGACACATCCTGCTGCTGTTCCGGTGTTGGATGTGGCTGCTGTTCCAAAGGCTACGCCGCTGGCGTTGCATGAAGCGCAGGTAGCGCAGTCTGCTTGTGAATTCTGCCAAGCAGGAGCTATCCATTCACACCCCGGATTTTCTGTTGTGTTACAAACTACAGAAAAAACAGAACTTGAGTCAAATTTTATATATCTCCAGCTATTTACTTTTAACCATAAACATTTATTGTCTACAGGTGCATACCCTCTTATGCCATATGGATTTGTCTTGCCGCCTGTAATACTTCGATATCCAAGACACCATAAATTGTTTGTTATATTTGATAAATCAAAGACTGTATTACATACAACAATTCTAGCTTCGGCCTGTTGACTTGTTTCAAAACATATTAAATAATATTTATCTACACCACTTGTAAAGTCTAAATTACTATAAAATCTGTTAGCCGTGGCATAACCTGCTACCTTATTAACTGTCAATGTTCCTGTTGAAGGTTGAAATGTAAAAGGAAAGCCACTAGAAGTATATACGGAACCGCAGCTATTTACTATTCCGTCTAAAAATGCAACGGGATAAATAGCAGTTCCGTTTGTTGCATTATCTAAGACGTAACCGGACATATTAGCTAATTCTGCTCGACTGGCACTACTTGCACATGCCGCACATGTTGCATTAACAGCGCATGTTGCTGTTCCACTAAGGCTCGCCTTTATTGTCGCTGGTAGTTTAAGAGTTACAGCTCCTGAACCATTCACGCTTACTGCAAGTCCTGTGTTAGCTCCGTCGCTATCTGATATGCTTATGTTTCGTGCTGTTCCCCAGCAGCAGGTTGTAATTGCAGCCGTTCCGTCAAAGTTTGTGCCATTGATTTTCCTTGCTGTCTTAAGTTTACACGCTGTTCCTGCATTGCATTTGTTAATAATTGAAACAATACCACAGACAAGCTGGTTTGTTGTTGCCTCGTATGCAGTCATATTTGCTTCTGTCAGAACTGAGAGCACTTCTTTTTCAATACTTGTAACGCCTCGGTTGAGGTCTGTGATACCGACCGTATTCTTGTTCCAGGCCCAGTTCATCCATTCTGCCGGTAAAACGTCAGACTGCTGAAAACCTGCAGCGTATTTGGCAGGCTCCGGCTGTGACTTTGTTCCGCCGGTTGCGAAGGGTGCATATGTTTCAAATGTTTGTAATGGTATCATGTTTTATTCTCCTTGTCCTGACATTATTATTACCTGTGGCGCTGTTGCTATTCGATAGAACAGCTTTGTCAATATCCACAAGTTTTTAAATCCTATGTTTTCTTCATACTCTACGACTATGTCGCCGTCCTGGTTAAAGGAAATGTCATAATTGTTGCTTAGAACAGAAACTATCCGGTCCACTGATTTCAGCGTGATTCCGTATCTCTTCAAAATGGCCACCGACTCCAGAAACTTTCTGTATGTTCCCAGTCCCATGTAATCTGTTTCTGATACAACAATTGTTGATAACTGGCCGCCGAGTGTTGATCCGAGTTCTGCAAGACCTATGTCTGGGTCCTGCTCCAATGGAACCGGTCCGAGTATCAGTATGTTCTCATCATTAAAGCCTTCAGGAACTAATGGCCGCGGATAACCTACAAGGAGTCCGATGTTTTCGAGCTCCGTTTCCTGGGCTGTGAGAATTGACAAGTTATACAAATAGTTTTCGATAAACTCTGCATCAGAACACTCAAAGCACAGAGCGTTTCCGTGTGCTGAAATTACCGGACCGTTCATCTGTGAAGGATAGAACGGATTTGCTGTTATTCCCACTCTATTCCTCCAGTTGTTCTACCGATATGGTTCCGTCTACAACCCGCGGCACTTCGTTACATCCCATATCGAGATAATCGTCCCAGGTGACTCCGTCTGCGCTAATCTTTGCATACGCTACTGTTGTATAAATGCATTCTGTAAACGGTGCTACTGTGATTACCTGCGTTACTGATTCGCCGATCTGCCATTTTGAACTTGCGCCTATCAGGTCTTTCTTGATCTGGTTTTCTACCTCGGTTCCTGACTCTGCATTCTTTTCAAGAAATATTTTTATATAAATGTTTACAAACTTTGCATCATCATATTTTATCGGTATGCTCTGGCCGCTCGAGGTTACCCAGTTTTGTTCGTGCTTCGGGTCTCCGCTTCCTGGCACTGCCGGCTGCAGGTTCTGGGCAGATATCACGTTTGTTATCGTCTGGTCGAGTGCCTGAATACCAAATGAAGGCACCTCATAAGCTCCCCATTCCGTGCATGTAAAAGGGACAGACTGCTGTGTATTTGCTGCAATCGTTACGGCCGCATTTATTTTGAAAACATGGCCATTGTATGTTGCTGTTGTTGTGTTTGGAAGTGTTGCGCTTCCGTCAGCACTTGTTGTTACTGCTATGTTTACTGTGGAATATGCCCCCTCGGCATTCGGATCGTTCTGTGTTGGTGCGTTCATATACTCAGCGTAGGTTTCTGCGATTTTGTCGCTGCTTCCCTGAATTACAATATATGCAGTTCGTGGAGCTAACAACACGCCACCAGGAAGTTCTATTGATTCGCTTGTTTCATAATTAAAATAAATCCTTGCGTGTGTTACTCCGGTGAGCGTTTCAAGCGCAATCTTACAGCCATTTAAAGAATACTTGATTGTATCTCCTTTTAAGATTCTGTTTCTAAGGTCTGTGATTGTATCTGCTGCAGTTCCTGGTGTCGAGCTGGTTTGATTTACAACCGATTCCAGGTTTGCGATGTCTGTTTCAAACGCTGTTACTTCTCCGGTCAAAACAACAACAGGGCCGAGCACATCGGCTACCGTTTCTATAAGCTGTGTTGCTCCTGCAGAAATAAGCACATCGTTCTGAACTACAAAGTTCATGTCTTCGTATGGCGCCTTTGTTCCTGCCGGTATAAAACATTGACCGTCCGAGCTTGCTGTTACTGTCAGCTTAAGCGTTGAGTAACTTCCCGGGTTTCTGTCTACTGCAGCAATCGGAAGCAGGTTTTCTATCTGGTGGTCGTCGCATAATTCGATGTTAAAAGAATTAATTGCCTTTGAGAGTGCAGCGTCGTTTTCTGCGAAACGCTGACCGTCTCCAAGGGCCAGGAGGTAGAGTGCATTGCCATAATTCTTCTTTAGCTGGACAACATTTCCGTCTTTGTCCTGGATATTATTCTGCTGCAGCAGTTCATTGATCTTGTCTATAATCAAGTTTGCATGCTCGATTGCTGTCTTTGGCTGCCACACTTCGCCGTCAATTTCAAACGACATCTATGTCCTCCTGTTCTATTTTACCTATACTCATAGTCAGTTTATCCTCATCTAATTCGTACTGTGGATAAAAATTATTTTTACCTACGTTTCCGAGGCTCTCTCTTATATAAAAGTCCAGAACTCCGAACGAGATTTTATTTGTTAAAAAGTCGGTCCATGGTACGCCTGCTTCTTCAAGCTGCGGCACGGTTCCTCTAATCAGAAAACCTGCAAGAGTCGCGCTCTGCTGGTCCTCTTCGTCATCCGTAATAATCGGGACTATTCCATCCTCAACAGTGCAGTCCCAGCTTACGCCAGCGTCTGTTATTTCTTCTGCTTTCATCTTCAAATCCATTTATTCCGCTCCTGTCCCATGCATTACTTTGTCACTCTCAATATTTGAGAAATCCTCTTTATTCTGGATTGCTTCCAGTGCTGTAGTAATAGCAGCTTTATATGCGGCGCCTCCGTCCTGGGCTGCTGTCGGTGAATTCTCCAGCGCGGATATTATTGTATCTACTCGGGCCGTAAGGTATCCCAGCTGCGTTCTAAGTTCTGGTCCAATTACAACGCCTCCGTTATCGTCACCGTCCAGGTTGAGCGTATCGTTTGTGAAAACATCCAGCTTTCCTTCTTTTGCTGTAATCTGTATCTTTGCATCTTCATTAAAAACGCAGAGTGGGATCGCCTTTAGTGTCTCCCTGGTGTAGTGCATGTATGCTTTTGTCTCGGTGACCTGTGTAACATCTGCAGTCTTTGGTACGTAATCTTTAAGGCCCAGGAGGAGCACTTTGTCTCCCTTCTTATAGTCTACTTTCAGCGCAAATCCGGCAGCGCTAAGAGTCAGCATTTCTATTCTTTTTGTAATAGTTGGACTCAGGTTCTTACCGTCCAATGTTTTAAGCAGCTTTGCATGAACCACATCTACTGTGTTGTCTTCGTTGATTGTCTTTATAAATCCGTAGTCAACAATAAAATAACTTGATAGGATTGACTCTATAAGGTCCCTGTCTGTGTATCGTTCTGCTGCCAGTATGCTTCCACTCATTTTTGTTACCTCTTTATAAACCCTTGCACCGTCATGCTGTTTGCACCTCCGGTTGTGGAAAAATGAAAACTCAAAGACTGCACCTGGATGTTCTGTGTTTTTAACCCCTGCAGGTTTACGATATTAAAGTTTCTGATGTATGTTTTTGCAGGAATTGTCAGCAGGTCTCCTATCCTGAGTTCCGGGCTCCATGGTGCATTGACCGTCGTATAATAAGTTCCGGCTTCTCCTCCTGCGTTCTCCTGGGGTGGAGCACTTATGTAATCAAGAACGTACTGATTTATGTAGTCACCTTTGGCGATACAAACTGCGCATAAAATATTATTGCGTATGAAAATTGACAAATTATCATCTTTGAAATATGAACGCAGTTTCTCTATTGCTTCTCTTGCTGAACCGTTACTTTCAAATCGTTCTTTTAAATACAGTTTTGCTGCATTGAGCCCTGTTCGTGTACCATAGCACTTAAGCTTTGCACCAAGGACTTTTAGTATTGTATCGAGCATTGTTTTTGGTTCATAACTTAAGTTTACCGTCGTGTCTAACCAGGACTGCATATTTCCTGATTGTAATTGTATTATGGTGCTTCCCTCTGGTCCTGGTGCCTCTTGGTACATCGTGGCAATTGTACCCTCAAAAAAAGTAGTATTCCCTTCGTATCCTGCTTCTACTCTTATTTTCGAGTATTGCTCTCCACTCAAATTTAAATAAAGATTTTTTACTTTTATTTGAGTTCCTCCCAGTTCTGTTGCGGATGTAAATTTACCAGTAATTTCAATTGAAGGCTTGCGACCTCTTACCGGACATATAATTCTCTCTGGCGTACTTCCTATCCGGTAAAGGGTGAGGTTTATTATTCTGTTGTAATTCTGTAATTTTAAACCCATGTTAGAATATAAAGCTCCGTCATAAAAAGCGAGTTAAAATCTATATTCTCGAGTGCGCTCTGGAAGGTCAGTCCATAGGATTTGCTTTCAGACCATGACACAACGCCTGGAATAACTCCGGCCTGGCGTACCTCTCCGTCTGGAAGTGTTACCCATAGGTTCCATCTGTTGTTGAGCCATTTGAAATGAAAAGTAAACACGCCACCTTCTGCACTGCATGAAAACTCGAAGTTTTCTGCAAGCTCGCCACTTGGCCAGCCTACAAGCTCTTTTGTTTTAACTGTCTGCATGTACTTATAGTCTTTTTTACGTGTTTTATTATTCTGTGCTCTCTTGTTGTTCTGCTGTGTCTTTTATGATTTCTGACATTGTGATTCCGAGAGTGGCTGCAAATCCTAAAGCAGAGCCATATGGTGCTACTGATTTCAGCGCCTGTTTAACACTCAGCAGGCCCTTTGTGTTTTCAATGTCTAATAGAGAAGTTTGCATTGTCTGTATTTCTTTTAAAGTCATTGTAAAAGGGATAGCGCTCTGGCTGTCTTTCTGCTGGGAAGTTTTGAACGATTTTATAACCACCTGTTCAAATATTCTTGCATCGCCGTCTCTAAAAACAAGAACTGCACCGTGATCAAACCATGACCACAAAATGTCAGAGAAAAGCTGCACAAATGGTTTGAAGTAATTTGTAGGTTCTATGCTCTTCATTCCTGAAATATAACCGGTAAGGTTCCAGCTCTTACTTCCTGGCGCTACGTTGTCACTGACGTGTTTCTTTGCTTCTGAAGTAATAACCAGGCTGTCTGAAACCTCGGCCGAGGCTTCTCTCTGGTTTGTCTCTACTTCAAGTGGAATAGCATAGAGAGCTCCCTGTTCTGGTCTTAGGTTTATCAGCGTTGGTGTGGTTATGCAGGTCTTGGCCAGTGCGAGTGCTTTTCTGTTTCCGTTTATAATTTGCAGTGTCAGTCCGTTCATATTCGTTCCCTTTAATAGTCTTGTTTATTACCTTGTTCCACTCATCAATTGTAATCTTCGAGAGCTCTGGTCCATTAATTCGAGCAGGCCTGCCTGGGTTCCGTTATAAGCCTGCTGTCTGATTACCTGCGGCATGTCGTTTCCTCCGTTAATATTGAAGGTCTGATTGATTGTATATTCGCCTCCTGAAACCTGGGCCGGCTGTTGTAAACGTGGAATAAAGGCAGCAGCTACGTCTCCAAGGTTGCGGGCTGCTATTACCCAGTCGTCTGGTGCTACCTGTGTAATCGTTCCGTCTGGCCGCATTATTCCGTCTTTCATCTTACGATTACTTGCGTCACCTTTATCGTTTTTTCCTGCAAAGGATTTTATTAAGTCAAGGTTTGGGTTTACAATAATATCATCAAATCCCTGTAGCAAAGCACCGAATAAATCGCCACCTTCCCATGCAGTTTTTAGAATGTTCAATGTAGATGGTAGTACGCTTGCATATGATTCTACTAAATAATCTTTTATTGCTTCTCCTTTTTTCGATTTTCCAAAATCAAGAACTTTTGTTGCTATTCCGGTTACCAGTAATGAAATTGTATTTAAAGTTTTTAGTACGTCGTTACCGTTGGTATCCCACCAAATACCTATTTTTTCTACACCTGTTGCTATTATGTTTGCTGTCTTATCTGAAATTGTTTTTATTGCACTTTTGATTTCTCCGCCGTTTTCCTGTATCCACTCATTAAGCTCTTTTAAATATGGCGTTGCGATTCCAGCTGCTTCGTCTCCGAGCAGTCTCTTTAGCGACTTTAATTCTTCACCCAGGGTGTTCCACTCTGTAAGAAAGTTCATACCTTTTTGAGTGTCCTGGGCGTCTGTGAATTGAGTTTTTCCTGCTTCCTGCAGCGCATCTGAAACGCTCAGTCTTCTGTTCTGCAGTTTAATAAAATACTCTTGTCCTGCATTGCCCAGAATGTCTCCAACAATAACGGTGATTCTCTGCTTTTCTTTCTGGGCTTCTATAAGGTCCTTTTTTGCTTTTCTGTCGCCTGGATTAAGCTCTAAAGCATTCCGGGCTTCTACTATCTTTTGCTGGGCCTCTGCGGCGCGTTCCTGAGCTGTTGCTATAATCAGCTCGTATGCTTTTGCAGGGTCGTTCAGCTTTTCGAGGTCCTCAATTCCTAGCCGAAGTTTTCCCAGCTGAGCTGCGTATGCTTCTATTCCGCTACCGTCAATTGTGATATGGTTCAGAACGTTTGCAAGGCGTCCCATAGAACCGACCAGGCCGTCAGAGCTTACTCCTGCAATTTTTGCGCTGGCGATCCACTCATTGAGCGCTTCTACTTCGATTCCCATTGCTTCGGAGTCCATGTAAATCTGATTTTCTAATGCTCCGGTAGCGGCTATGTCCTGGGCTGTCTTCCAGCTTGCCAGGACTACCATTGCGCTTCGTGCTGTGCCTATGAGTTTATTAAAACTGTCGGATATTCCATCTACGAGTTTATTTCCCTTTTCGAAGCCGTCTTTATCAACGTCTACTCCAAGATGAACAAAAAAACCGCCGATATCATTCTTTGGCATACAATTCCTCGATTTCTGTTTTTGCCCTCATACAAGAAAGGCCATCTAACATATCATCTAAGTCAGAGGGCCTTCTTGCGTATTCGCGACAATAATTGTAATAAAGCCAGAGGTAACCGTTCGGGCATACCCGGTGGACGATTTGCTCTGCTTTTATTTCTTTTATTCCGCGTGATCTGCGGCTGCTTCCTTGGGCTTCGAGAGCCGCACATATTTTTTTAATATGTACCCGTACAAATCATCTGCAATTGCAAGAAGGGCGACCGGGTCCTTCTGGAAAAGCGGGAACCCTTCAAAGTTATCTTCAACGTTTGACATGCAGAACTTCTCCACATCACCGTTCGGACATTTTACTTCTACGTTCTTTCCTGCTATGCAGATTTTCATAAGCCGGATTTTATTTTCCATACTCGGGGCCTGTATTACCCTGCAAATCTCCAGCACGTTTGCTGTGTTGATTCCTTCTGGAAAAGTTACAGTAAACTGGGCGATGTAGCTTTCATCCCCCAGCTCTGTGTTTATCTTTGTTAAAGCGTCTTTGTAAACAGAGCGATCAAGTTTTAATGCTTCCATACTTTACCACCTGCTTACTCTTCAGCGCCTTCGTTATCCGGGGCAGTATCACCGTAGTTGAATACTACCTGATAATCTGCAGCGTCGTTGCCCTGAATGTTCAAAGGAGGACAGCTTCTTACGGTACATGCATTAAATGTCTGGCCTTCTGTTGCACCGTTGATTTCCTGTGTAATACGAATTGTACCACCTACTGAGTCGCCAACTCTCTTCAGGTAGTTTGCAATCTTTACAAGGTCTCCCCTGCTTCCGGTCTTTACAACATTAAATGTTAAAGAACCAGAACCGTTGTTGTTTGTAATGGTGAGGGTGTTGCCGTTAGCCAGCGCGATAACCTTCGAGCTGTCCATGGCCTGCTGAGCCTGCACCATTTGTCCTTCAAGTCTGAAGCCGTCGATAGTTGTTGGTGTTCCATTATTCCACAATGGGTGTGTAATAGTAACGCTAAACTGTCCGGCTGCTATTATTGTATGATCTGCCATTTGTCACTCCTTAGCGTGTAGGCTGTGTAATGTAAAGGGTACCATAAACAGTAACCTCTCTTACGTTGTCGATATAAGTTGCTTCCCAGGCGTTTGGTACGGTGATCTGGTCGCCGCTTGCTGGGAGCTGGTCAAATGGAGGCGCAGTAAGTCTGAAACCATCCAATCTTCCGAACTGCAAGAAAGGACGTACCTGGTCTGTCAACATCAACAGGATTGCCTGGTATGTCTGGTTGTTTCTGAAAGTGTTGAGGCGTGTAATGTAGTTTGCAGTTCTGATTTTGCACATGTATTCGATGTAAGCCTTTACCCAGTTTGCGCCTACGCTGTCGCCGTTGAGGTAGAGACTGCCTTCTGTAACAACGTTTTCTGTACCGTCTCCTACCCATGTCTGGTAGCCGATTTTCTGGTCGTCGAGAGCTGCTTTCTCTGTTGCTGTAAGGTTTACTCTGTTGCCTTCTGCATCAGCATTTCCACTCGCACCGATTGTGTTGAACTGGAGCATGTCTACTGAGTTTCCGACTGGAGTTCCTGTTGCGTTTGCTGCACTCAAAGAAGCACCAAGCTGAGCCAGGGCCGGGTTGATATTTTCGTTTGAATTGTAGATTACGCGGGCCTTTGAGTCTGCTGCCTTAAGTGAAGTAATAAGGGATGAGGTCTTTGAAAGGACAGCGCTATCTGATGTACCGATCCATAAAACTGAATACAGCGGGTCTACTTTACAAAGGTTTGAAAGTAAAACCTGCAGGTCGTTGTAACCTGCGGATTCTTCACATGCAAACTTAAAATAGCCGTACATCTTCTTTGCTTCATAAACTGTTGAGAGTGGGGCTGTAGCTGGAATTGTTACCGGTTCACCACCACCTGATGAGTCGGTTGTATCTGTATCAAACAGTGCGATTCCAACCTTTGCCGATGTTGCCTTTGTGAAAAAAGGAACGAGCCACTTCTTAAGCGTTCCGCCTGTTATTGTTCCATAATTACCGGAGTCTAATTCTACGAAGTCTCCTGCTGCAGGTGTTGTTATCCCTGGGAGATAACTTGCAGCGTTGTTAACGTGCATAAAAATTACGGCTCTTGAGTAGTTTTCTCCTGCCATTGGTGTGATTACCGTTTCTATCGGGTAGTTCACATTTACCTGTGCTATGGAGCCTTTGAATTGTGACATGTTTCAGTCCTCCTTTTACCTTATAGTCTTTTTGTTACGATTTTTCCTTCGAGGTTTATCTCCGGGAATAAGCCTTGACTTGTGTCCAGGATTGAATACCACAGCACACGGATTGTCGTGTTCCAGGCGAGCACCGTGTTGTTTCCATCCTGTGAAAAGTTCGAGCTTATTGCATCGTACTCATCATTCATAATTGCGCCATGAACCGTTTTAAATTGCGCTTTTACGTCGCTTCTGAACGGCCACATTGATACGCTGTTTGCGAGCGCCTCGCTTTGAGGTCCTACAAACTGCAGGTCTATTTCTGCTATCTTTAAAACCGCTACACCGTTGACCTTCTGATTGTTCTGGGTCCCTTCGTTGTAGAACGGTGCTGTTCTCGGTCTGCTTTGTCTTATCTGATAGGCACACCAGTTCTCGATGTTTGCGTTTGCTTCCTGTGGATTAAACCAGTTTCCCTGCTTCGGTACGATGTATTTCTGATCAACCGAAAGAATTTGAGCCAGTATTCCACGTAGCGTTGTCTGATTCAGTTCCATTGTTGCCTACCACCTTTTCAAGAGAATAGCGAAAAAAACCACCCTCTGATTCCCATTGGTTGTCACTTTTCAACCTGTACACGCTTCCTTCGTAAGTCGTGAACTTGTCGTCAAGTCCTTTTTCTTCGGTCCAGAACTCCAGGTTCTTTTTGTGGACCAGGTTTCCGTTGTTGTCGACCGTTGAGTCTCCTGATGTGTTCTGGTAGACTCCGGTCACTGTCTTTGTGATAAGGTCTCCGCTCTGGTCTACTACCTTATCCCAGCCTCCGTTTATTTTTGGCTTCATATCAAAAAGCACGAGGGCTCTTCTTTGCTCCGGCCACGCCAGGAGCATGTCTCCGTAAACTCCCGCCATTATTGTGCCTCCACGATAAAGTGCAGGCTCTGTATCATGTTTCCGCCGTCAATAAGCGGGGTGTCGCTGCCTTTGTATTTGATTGTCTTTGGTGAGTTTGGAACCATTGACTTGTAATAGTCGCTTCTTACAAACTCATCAATTGCACCGACTGCCTGGGTGCCGACTTTATTCCAGTTTGCTTTGCCTCCGTTAAAGACTTTTTGAGCCTGGTCTCTTAATGATTCCTTAAGCTCTTTTTCCTTTGACTCGAGTCCTTCTGTCAGAAAAGGTCGGGCCGGGATCGTGTCTGTTCCGAAGTGCAGCATTTTGGCGAGCTCCGATACTTCTATCGGGTTAAACTCTGGGTCCTGGCCGTCCAGGTCCTTGTATTCGCCTTTTTCGTTTTTATGCTTTGTCTCTACGTGCTCTACACCCGATAAAAAACCGACCAGGATGGTTGCTGCGGCTTGGTCAGCTAGTTCCTGGATTTTGTGGAAATCGGCAGTATTTTTTATGTTCACTTTAAGACTAAGCATAAATAGAGAACCTCTCCGGTATTGTCTGTATCATCAGCAGGGCCTTCTGGCCGAATACGTTACTGTTTAACTGCTTGATTCCTTCCTGGGCGTCCATGTCTCCGAAACTTAGAGACGTTCCTCCGATACTTTTTGAAGTAAGGGCCATACCTCCGTTTCCGAGCACTCCCACGGCCGCTGTCGGATTGGTATCGAGCAGGTACCATGCAATAAGCAAATTAAGAAGCAGCGTTCTTTTCTGCGTTCTTATTGGCTCTTCTAAAGCAGCCCAGCAGGACAAAACGCCTGAAAACATGACAGACACGATGTCATAAGCGTTGTTTATGTCCTGGTCTGTGAGGTTCGGGAAGTTCGACGCGTATTTGAAATCCTGTCTTGTCATGTTTCACCTTCTTTTACAAAGCCTTGAGCTTTTCGATGAGCTCGGCCTTTTTTACGTTCTTATATTCAATGCCTGCGGCCTTTGCTGCTTCCTGCAGTTCTGCGTAGGTCATTTTCTCAAAGTCTGCAGCTTCTGTTGTTTCTTCTGCTGCCGGCTCCTTGTTTTCGTTTTCATTAGCTTCCAATGCTGCGAGTTTTGCTTTGAGTGCTTCGTTTTCAGCCTTGAGCTGGTCTGCTTCTTCATGAGCCTTGTTGATCTGCTGTGCTGCTGGAATGTAAGACTCTGGTATTTTGTTCAAAATACGCAGCTTCTTTTTGCTTACGAGTTCTCTGAAAAATGGCTCTTTTGCTTCAAGTTTTGCGAGTTCTGATTCGCTAACTTCTGCGATGTTTTTCATTTCTCCCACAGCACTTCGTGCCGGGATTGTTTTTCCGATTGAGCTGAATGTCACCGGATACTGATAAAATGATTGTAAATATTTCATGTTGTTTGCTCCCATAAATTAAAATAAATCTAAGCCGGGGATTGCTCCCCAGCCTAGATTATCCAGCTATTGCTTACGAGATTGTGTAAGCTGCTGTCAGTACTTCTGAGTCGTACATTCCATCTTTCACGGCGATTGCCTTGATTGTTGTTGTGGCACTAACCGTAATGTTCGTTGTAAACTTTGTACTTTCAGTTGTTGGTGTATTGCCATTTGTTGTGTAGTAAATGTCTGCACCTTCTGTGTCACATTCAAGTTTTACGCTCTGTGTTTCTGCGTATGTTCCTGCAGCTGGAGTTGCTGTTGGTGTTGCTACTGTACGCTTTGTTGTTCCAAATCCTGTGTAACACTTAACTGCAATTGAAACCGGAGCGAATACACCGGCGAAGCGTCGGAGTACAGCGTGCTGCTGGTCGTATGCGTTTGGATAAACTGGATATGTGAAGTTCTCCAAAGGAACACCAAGAAGGAGGAGGTCCTGCTTCTCGTCGTTTGGTCCGGCACCGATTTCTGGTGCTGTAATTACGAGCTTGTCGCTCATTGAAGGGTTGAATACTGTATTTGCAGAAAGCAAAGGATCGGAGTAGAACTCTACTCTTGGCTTTGAACCGCTCTTTGTCATACCTGCTTCAAAGTTTTCTTCAAAAATCTTCAAAGGTGACTTAGCTTCATAAACGTCAGAGTAAGCTGTTGATGTAAGGAGGTTGTAAGCCTTTGGTGACATTGCAACGCGTACGATATCAAACTTATTCTGTGAAGCGTCCATAAAGTCAGTAATTGCCTTTGCCAATGCTTTATACATTGTGTGGCCCTTTGTTGTATCGCTGTCATCTGCTGCGATTTCTTCAAGGGATGCGCCGGCCCAGGTTGTTTCACCGTTGATGTCAAGAATACCAAGAGTATTGGTATCTTCGTTTCCGTAGTAAGTGAGGTAGTCTGTAATCATGTCGATTACATACTGAGCGTACTTCTGCTTCTCGGCCATGAGTGTTCCGGCAAATGGTGAGCCGTTTGAGCCCTTTGCTCTTTCCATCTCTTCAACAGTAAAGTTAAAGAAAACTTTAATATTGATGATTGCTGAGCTCATTATTCCACCCTGAACGTTTACGTTCTGCTTAAGGTTAGCAGCAACGGTTCCGGACTGGTCGATAAGTCCCCAGCCTGAATAAGCAGCGAGCTGGAGGTTCTGAACTTCACCCCATGGGTTTGTTCCACCCATTCTCTTTACGAGGTCTCGTGCGTGGCTGTAAAGCAGTGGCTGTTTGAAAATCTCAGGAAAGTATGAAGCGTTCCATGGTGAGATTGCCTGAGCTGCGATAAGCTCTCCGCTATCTCCTGTATATGACTGGATTCCGCTCTTCTGGAAAACCATATCATACTTGCCTGTTTTCATGTTGAAACGTGGGCGGATATTTACACCCATTGCGTTCTTTTTGTAGAGAGCCTCAAGCTCTGGTGTAAGACCTACAGCGTCGCCGATTGCTGCAGCGTCTCCTACATAAATTGGATTGTTTACGGCAGCAAGGCCTACACCGTAGTGTGGGTCGTTTGCTGGTCCAATCTGCAAGGTTGCATCACGGAGGAGGTCATTTGCCTTTCCATTTGCAGCAACCATTTTCTCGGCAAGGTGACCGAGTTTTTTAAAGCCTTTTGATACTTCTATTCTCATACCTGCGTTCTCCTATTAGCCGAGCCAGATGTAAGCACCGTCATCAGTTACTTCTACGACTTTTGCTCCGTCGAGGAGTGTGTGACTTGCGTCTGCTGATGATGAAACAAAGCCGATGACGCCAGTTGAGTCTGCGTACTGTACTTTGTAACCGATTACAGGGTCTTTTCCTGTTTCCCAGCTCTGAACCTTTACAAGGCCCTTAGCAATGAAAGAACAAGGCATTCCTGCGAGGTACTTTCCTGGGTGAGCGATTGCGTTCTGTGCGATTGCATCGTCAAATGCAACAATTCCACGGATAACGTTTCCGCTTCCTTTTCCAGCTACAATTGCGCTTGGATCATCTGCTGGTGCTGAACATACAACACCAAATGAAAGGCCGGCGCTCTGGTTTGTAGCGTCTACAATTCCGCCGAGTTTGAGGTAGCCTTCCTGCAATGGCACGGCCTGTGCATTGAGTGCGAGCTGACCTTTAAATCCGAGCTGTAATGAAAGATTTGAGTCCATGACTATCTTCCTCCTTCTTTGATTGTTTTGAACATGTCAGCAAGGCTTCCCTTTGTTGCTGCTGTTGTTCCGTTCATTGTTACAGGAATACGTGGAGCGTGGTCTGTTACAACCTCTTCTTCCTTTTCTTCCTCTTCTTTTGTTTCTTCGACTTCTTCAGCACCGTCAGTTGCACAGCCGTCTGTGGCTTCGCCGTCTTCCTCGGCCTTGCGCTTCTTGCAGTACTGATAGATTTCTTCAAGGGTGTATTCATCAAATGGACTTTCTGCATCCTTTGCTTCTTCACCCTCTGGGGCTACAGTTTCTTCTACAGCAGCTTCTGCTTCTTCTGTTGCTTCTGGTGCTGCACTTTCTGTAAGTGGTGCCTCTTCTGTTTCTGTCTCTTCGACTTTTTCAGTTTCTTCGCCACCTGCACCCGGTACGTCTTTCATTGCCTCTGTATCGAGTTTCTCGAACAAGCCGGCAACCATCGAGGCAGCCTCTTTTGCTGCTGCTGGGTCCTGCTCTTTAACGGATTTGAAGTCCTCAATAAATAAATCGAGCTTTGACTTTTCCTCTCCTTCAGGCAGGTCGATTGTCATTTCCTTCAGCTCGTCAACGCGTTTTACTACGTCTTCGTCCGAGAGGCTGTCTTTAGAAGCTACGAGTTCCTCGATCTTCTTCCTGAACATGCCCAGGTCGTTGTCTGTAGTCATTAAGCGTTTTCTTGCTGCTCGGAATAATCCAGTTAACAATTTCATTGCTTAACTCCTTTTATTTCTTGCCTTTCTTTGTGTCGCCTGGCTCCACAAATAAGAGCAGAATGTCATTGATTGCTGCCATTGCAATTACAATCGCACTTTCAATTGCTGCAAAGTATGAAGGCTGGAAATATCCAACAAGCGCACTGCAGCGCCTCCGGCACAATTTACAAGTGTCGAAATCAAACCATACAATTTCTTACTCATCTTTGGTCCTCCTATAAGAGTGCTTCTACCTTTATGGCTATATACCTATAGTCTTTTTACCTAAGTATTGCGCGATCAAAAACTGTGCCATTCTTTGCGATTTCAAAGATTGACCTTCTGGCCGGTGCCTGGTCCAGAACCACAGCGTATTCGCCGCCTCGTCCTGCTGGAAGCAGCGCCAGGTGGTTTACGTCTACAATCTCTCTCATGATGATGTCGTATTCCTGGCCGTTTGGAGCCGTGCCTTTTTTCCATTCAAACTCTGCAATGTATCCAGGGGAGAGCTGAACCTCTCCGCTTTGGTATGCGCGTTCTGCTTCTTCGTCGTAAAGCATAAGCGTGGACCGGATTCCTACCTCGTTTGGTTCTTTGAGGTAGTCAACCCACGGATTCTCTCCGGTGTAGCCGAGCGCGAGCTCTCGGAAGTTCTGGCCGTCGACCGGTGTCTTTGGATGATGATGTGTGAGCGGGAGCATTTTGAACTTATCGCATGCTGCAGCTAAAACAAGCGGCGGCCTGTAAACTTGATATAACCGTTTGTCTTCTACCCAGTCGGGAGCACCTGCTCCTGGGCTTGGAATGCGCAGCGTCGGGATTTCTTCTTTTGCGTAGTCGTAGATTCCGCTGACTGCTATGCGGATGTCTTTTAATTCTGCCATACACTTATAGTCTTTTTTCTGTCAGTTATCTTTGTATAACAACTAACATTTGTTAGTAAGTTTTGTATAACACCTAACGAACGTTAGTTAGTCTAAATCGCTTAATTTATGACGTGTACGTATCGACACTATACGAGTGTTTTATATTGGCACTAGGATTGCGTACAGCGCGTTAAAAAAAATTTTTTGAGTAATTCTTCAAGCACTTGTGAAATGGCCAGAAACGGCCCAAGGATTGCACACAGCGCGTCGGGCACTTTCTTAAATGCTGTTTTTTGCCTGTTTTTGGCATTTTTCTGGTTTATTTTGGAATTATTAAGCAGTTAGTGGCGAATAATTAAAATTATAATAATTGACACTCGACGAGTAGTTTTTTTGTTGAAAAAAAAGTAACACCTCTGTTGCCTGGAAGCGAAAACAACAGCGGCGCTCTGTCTTTTACCGGGCAGAGACGGATTGCTCACTAATTATTTTTTTTACGTCTTCTCCCCAGTGTTCCCATTCCTGCAGCAGCCCTTCGTAGTAACTTATGAGCAGTGCTGCTTCGGCGAGGCTGGTGACCTGCTGGCGTTCAGCTCTCTGTGGTTCTGGTGGCAGGACGTATTGCGCCTTCGGTTTACTTACGCACCCGGGCGTTATTGCTGTCAACAATAGAATTAATAATATCAATGATTTCTTCATCGGTTTTCGCTCCGTTTATTTGTGCTTCCACTTCTTTTTCTTTACGCTGGATTTCTGCTATCTCTTGTGCGTGCTCGTAAAGATAAAGAAGATTATTTTTTTCTTTCTCGAGCTCTGCTTTGTATTGCGCGTTCTCTTCCTTCAGCTTCCTGCAGACAGTGGCGACTGCAATGATGATTAAAAGCAGCGCTATGATTGTAAGTAATAAAACAAGAGTCACGCTCATTCTTCTTCCTCTTTAGTTTTTGTGAACTTGTCTAAGGCGATGTTTGTATCGACTGTTACAAACAAGGCCGCCAGGGTTCCTGCCACCGTACAAAGCTCTTTAATCTCACAATTTGTGAAAATCCCGAGCCACTTCAAAACAGCACCAACGAGCAGAATTGCTCCGGCTGTAATCTTCGCTATTAGCGATACTGTTCTTGCTTTCATTTTTTTTGCCTCCTATCTTTTCCTCAAATAACCGAGCAGGTTGGTCCGGTCTCTTACCTGGATTTCTGCTCCGTTCTGGGTGATTCCGTTTTGTTCAAAGACCAGGAAACTGTCACCGATTTTTGCCAGGAAGATTGCAACGTGGCCGTACTTGTTTGTCTCTGTCTGGTCCCATATCAGAACGTCGCCGGCGATCCAGTTCTTTGCTTTGCTTCTGTAAAAGTATTTTTTTTCGACCGGCATTTTATCGTAGTCCAGGAATAAATCTTTAGCGCCGCCGCTTGTTGCGCAGCTTCCTGTGTGCTCTGTTATTCCCAGGACTTCCTTTGTGTATTGCCTGAAAAGGTCGACGCATTGCGCTCCGTAGACACCGTCAAAGTCTACTTTTTTGCCGTTGTACTTTTTTACAAATTCTTCCAGTCTGCTTCCCATTATTTTTCCTGCTACTTTATTTCATAAAAAATGAAACGGCGAGGCCTATGGCTTCTCCGATTATCGCAATCAACAGGCCGATGAGCTTGCTCTGGTATTTCTTCTCGGTCTCACTAATTGCCAGTTTTATTTTCATATCCACGTTTTCGTTGATTTTGTCTGCGACCAGGTCGGGCAGAGTCTTTAAATCCTGCTTAATCTCACTGATGTCCTTTTCCATTGTCTCTACCTTTACTTTCATTATTTCATCTGTCATGTCCGTTCCTCCTACTTATAGTCTCTAATTGTAATAATCTGTTATCTCAATCAGACACCTTGCTTCGTTCTTTTCGTAAAAGTTACGGACATGTATCTGTCTAACAATTTCCCACCGGTCATCGGCTAGAACCTTCGCGTCCTGCAGCAGGTCCATAATCGAGGAGACCTGGTTATCGCTGTCCCTCCGGACCATATTGCCGTGGTAAAAATCAAGGTAAACAATCACCGGCCTGTCTATCATATTTGGCGCTTCTGGTCCCATTCTACAAATCTGTGAGTTGAGTTGTATCAAGGCGTCCGAGTGCCATTTCTCGTGCGCTTTGCTCGGTATCATGTAGCCGCTTCTGGTCCGTATTTTGCTGTTCTTTTTGCTCGGTGTTTCACCTATTATCTCAAACCTAATCATCTGCCCACTCCACGGGAACAAGGCCGCACCTGCAGTTGTAGTCGTCGACTTCTGCAGGCAGGTTGTCTATGTCAAATATTTTTCCATTGAGCTCTTTGTGGCTCTTGCGTACTCTCTGGTCATTTGCCGTTACCCATTTGACCTTTGTAACGCCAGCACCTCGGAAGGTTGCGAGCGTGCAGGCCTTATTAAAGCGCTGCATCTGGTCTCTTGCGAAAAGTCGCGCCAGGTGGTCCGAGTCGGTGTATCCTTCTTTTACAAGGTCCGTGAGCTGCAGCTTCTCTGTCTTGCCGGTGGAGTAGTCCACTATCCTTTGAAGGAGCTTTCGCTTGATCAGCATTTCTTCACCTCGGATTCGCTCTATCGAATTGTCCAGGTAAAGCTTGCGCACAGCGTCCATGTTGTCATCAAAGAACTTCTGCTTGTCGATTGAGAAGGTCGTTAATATTTGCGCTGTCTTACCATCGGCGTCTATGAACAAGCGCTTTAAGTAATCGACTTGTTCTTTTTTGAGCACCTTATCAACATTCATTACAAAGTATTCCGGGAGCTCTTCTGGTGTTTCTTCGAGCCATTGGTGCTCGAGCGTATTTGCTACAGCGTTGAGGTTTATCCTGGCTATCTGTTCTTTGTTCTCTTCTTCCAGCTCTTGTTTCATCTGGTCGAAAAGCTCCAGGAGGCTCTCGAGACTATCGTCCTCTGGGGCCGCGTCCATGACGATGTTGTTTGCAGTGCATTGCGCTTTTATGTCTTTGAGAAGTTTCCGGGTAAGCGCTTTGTATTTTGTTCTCAGGAGCTTTGCGAGCTGGTCTTCAATGCTGAAAAGCGGACGCGGGATTCCGAGCCTCTGCATGCGTAAAAATCCCGCCTTTGTTCCCTTTGAGTATATATAACCGTTTTTCTTAAATGGGTATTTATTCTCTGCCATACTTCAAGTATTCATAAGTTGTGTTGAGAACAGGCGCTATCTTCTGCAGTTCTTCATCTGTCGGACTTCCTACCGGTGCTCCTGTCATCCAGCTTTTTAGTGGAATGTGGGCCGCTTTGACTATCTCATCCCAGGAGAGCTGGCTCTCTATTTTCTTTTTCATTATGCGTTTGAATGTCGCTGTCATTTGCGTGCTCTCCTTATATCGATTGAGTTACGGTCTGGGTCGTACAAAATTTCTATGTCTTCTTTGCCTTCGACTGTCACTTTCATTTTTGACAGCCCTTCGTGACAAAGGTCCTGGAGCCTGTTTGTCAAATCAGAAAGTGTAAGGGTCATTCAGCCTCCGGTATTGAGTCCAGGTATTTTCTTGCTACTGCTGCAATCTGTGTAGCTTCTATTGCGAGCTCCTGGCAGTGGTCCTGTAAGTAGCGGAGGTCTTCCTTGATGTACTTTATATCTTCGCTCTCTATTTTTGGTTTGCGGACAAAACTCCACAGCACGCGCTGAATAGTAACAATCTTTACTAACGCGTCGTTTGCTTCTTCTATTTCTTCCGTGAGTACAGCCCAGGCTTCGTGTTCGCTGTGGTATGTCTCACCCCATTTTTTTCTTGCGTTTTCTGTCTCTGCAGCTATCGCACTTTTAATTAAATCTTTTGTTTCTTTAACTTCCATGCCCTTATAGTCTTTCGTTAAAAAAAGCGAGGCCCAGCACGAGGGGAGAGCTGGAACCTCAAAAATCGGAGATTCTATGAACTACAAATAACTTGGTTTTGATTGCTACTTTTATAGTCTTTTTTGTTTCAACAATTAAATCCCTGAAAGTGTGATTTTAATCGACTTGATTCCAGCCTTGCCGCTTCCTGGCGTGTAGGTGATAGGCCCTGTGTAGCTTGCGACGTCGATTGTCTCTTCCAGCTCTTCAAGGGCAACAGTTGCAGTTACTTTCTTCATTGCGTCCTTGCCGTCGCTTGGTTCAATTTCTGCACTCTCGGTTGTAATCGTTGCTACCTTGTTCTGCTCGATTGTCGGGTTGTCGCTTGCGATTGCCTGTGAAAGGGTAAGGTCCTTTACGTTCTCCGGCGGATAAAAGCCGGTAGGTTTTAGTACTTCTTTGAGGGGAAGTTTTGACTTGTCAAGATTTGCGCTCATTGGTTTACGCTCCTGTTGGTGTATTTTCTGCCGGATTAAATCCGTTCATTCCCTGGTCCATGTCGCGGCCTGCGTTCATCTGCTCCCACATATTTTCATCCAGGCCTTCTGCTTCTCCTGCTGTCAGTTCGTCCATTGTATCTTCGTCGATTTCTGCGCTCGGTACGAACTTCTGGGCTACCTTGATTGCAGTGCTCAAAGGCACACCGGTTGCTACGAATTGGCCGACCATTGCTGTGAAAGCCTGGCCGAGCTGACTCTTTTCAAGTTCAGAAAGCACAAAGCCGTTGTCAGCTTTTATCTTTACTCTGCTGGCGAGCTGGGCCTGTTCGCTGTCTATTCCAAAACAAGAATATACAAGAAGCTGGATACAGTTTTTGAACGAAGGAGTGACTGTGTTGAAAAGCAGGCGGATCATCTCGCTTTGCTTAAGTGTTACGTCTTCTCGGTTATCGCTTGCCAGACCTGTTGCTTTCTCTTCAAAGAGAATTGATTCTGCTACGCCGGAGCTTGCGCAGAGTGCGAGCTCGCTTTCTTTGAGCAGGTCCTTGTATCCGCTGTATGTTCTCTCGAGTATCTTAATCTCACCGACGCTGTTGATTGCGCGTGGGTGGAGCATTGACCATTCTCTCATTTGTGCTTCGTTTTCTTTGAAGAACGTTTTAGCGTACTCTGGTCCGTTCTCAACGATGAGGCCGTCTGCTGGTATTGCGTGGTACATGAGCGAGCTCTGCTGTGCCATAATCGGCAGCGACATCTTCATTATCTGGTATGCTTCAAAGTCTTTTATCCAGCCTTCGAAGTCTGAGGTGCTCCATCCCATTTGCTGAATTGCTCCCCAGAATGGCAGCTTCTGTGGCCGTACCATTGCCATGCGTTCTGTGTTTACTCTTACGCCACCTAACGGTATAAACAGCGTTTTTGCGTAGAGGTAGTCTTCTGCTGTTATGTTGTAATCCGGTACAAATACACAGTTCCAGCGGTCTGCTGTTACCCAGTATCGGATGAAGTCTTTTTTCAGTTTTAAGCTCTTGAGTATTTCTTTGAGACTCTTCTGGTAAGAAAGCGGATTGTCGCCATGAAGGACCGGATAAGTTACGGCGCCTCCAAATATCAGCGCCTGTGTTATGGCCTGGGCATAGGCTTCGTTAAAGCCGCATTCTGCAGCGTAGTCTTCGAGCCTCTGCAGGTCGTCTGGTTCCATATCAGCACATTCAAAGTGCACGCCGTCAAGAGAAAGACAGCCGGCCTTTTTGTTGATAATGCGTGCAGGGATTCCTCCATTTGCGTAGTAAGCTGTGGCCTCGGTCGGCAGAATTGAAACCGGTATAAAACTGTCGACGTTCATTCCTGGGTCTATGGCCGTACCGATTCCGGTCTCTGGGTTTGCGTATCCGTCGTTTACAATTCCTGGAGTGTTCAGGAGTTTTTTCTGGGCCAGTGCTTTTTCGATTCGCTCTTTTATCTGCTGCGGGAACTTTGTTATAAGCGTCTTCTTCATTTCCTCTGCAGACTGGGTCCCTGGTCTGGCGTCCTGGACGTAGCCGGAGAGCTCTTCTTTTATCGATTCGATTTCAGACGCGTCGAGTTCTATCTGCTTGTAGCCGTCTTTTGTCTCGGAGTCTACATCTGATTCGTGTGCTGCGATAATTTCAAATATTGCTTTATGGTGAGCGTTTGTTTCTGACTGTGTTAATTGTTTAAAGGTTGCCATATCCTTATAGTCTGTTTAAACAAAAAAAAGCACCGTATCGAACGGTGCCGGAGGTAAAAAGCATTACTGTTTATTTTATGTTAAAAATCCACGGTTCCAGCTCTTCGTCTGTCTTGATTGTGAAACAGCGCGAGCCTGGTCCCTTCTTTGGCCATTCTGCGTTTTCTATCATTATCTGGCATTCTAGTTCACCTTCGTTGTTTACTCTACATCTGCCAGCGTATAAGGCACATGCGTCTTCTGGTGCTTCGTTCGGGTCGAGAGCTTTTGATCGGAATGAATACATTTTCATCGGCTTCATCTTGCTTTTCAGTTCTTCCAGTGTCATTCTTTTACTCCATCGCTTACGAGCGTCATCTTTACAAGGACGGCCTTCCTGCCGCCTCGGTTCCTTCCAACCTTTACTTCATCAAGCCTGTACTTGGCTCCTCTGTTGATGAGTAATTCGTTTTCTAAATCATCCTCTGTATATTCGTTATTGTCAATAGATAGCGGCGTTAGATACATGCACCTTTTGTCTTTAGGTACGTCAACGCGTATTTCTACTTTTGAGTCTTCGTGCCAGCCTTCTGCACCTTTTTCGTTGACCGAAGTCGAGAGGTAGCTTTTATTAGTGAGCGTTTCTCCGACCCTGTTTTTGAGCGCTTCTGCTAACTTATCGATGTTCTTTTCCTTGATTCCCCACGCGTTATAAAACATATTGTAGTCGGATTGTCCGCTTACTACCGTGAGGTTCGTGCCAATGGCCGGAGTCTTTTTAAACGCGCTATCCATGTTCTTTACGTGCTGTGCTACCTCATCTTTGCTCAGGTATTGTTTTCTTTCGTCGTAATTTACAGGGTCCCTTGCGTAAGCCTGGAAGTCCTGATACTTGTCGCCTGACATCGGTTCCTGCCATGCTGATATTGCATCATACTCTGGGTCTTTCAGTTTGTCGTATAACTGCTTCCACTTCGGGCGCAGCTTGTTGTCTATTGTCTTTATTCCCTGGTAGCTTTCATATCCGTTTGTTACCGTTGGTTTTTCTTTTTCAGGTTCTGCAAATAAAGGATTCTCTATTCTTTCCTTCTTTACCTTTATCTTTGTTTGAGCTGTCAAAGGCGGCTTTTGTTTTGCAGGAGACTCTTTGCTGCTGACGTTTATTTTATCTAGGCTTGTTTTCGGATCATTTCCTATCTTTTTGGCTTTGCCTATAAAATCTTTTATTACCTTCGGGTCTTTATACACAGCACTGTGTATGGTGTTTTTACCTGGAAATTTTACTTGAATATTATAACCTTTGCCTTCAAGTATCTTTACCCTGAGTATCGTTCCATCTTCTTTTTTATAAAGGTCTCCGTGTTTAATATCTCCATTATCTACTTTCTTCGGTGGTGCCCAGCTGCCGTCGGTCTGCTTCTCAAGTCCTGTATTGGGTGAGATGTCTCCAGGGTTATATGTCTTGCGTGCGTCGATTGTCTCTTGAAACATTGCGTCTGTGACAAGGTATCTATCTGTGGTTACCCGCTCATACATTTCCGCTAAACTATTAAACTTCATATCCTTATAGTCTTTTTTACACGGTTTGACCTGCGATGTTGAGGTATCCGTTTTCTTTGATGTACTCTCTCGACAATTCCTTGAGGTCCATGAAGTCTGGGTCACTCTGAACAATTCGGTAGATTACATAATCGGTGCAGTCAGCATAATGGTCTGGGGACTCTTCGCCTTTGCCTTTCTCCGGCTGGCCCATGTCATTTAATGAAAGCGTTTTTATTGATTCGGATAAGTCGTCTGTCTCTGGGCAGTCGAAGATGTAAAGCAGGCCAAGTTTAAACAATGTGTTTACATAAAACTCGCGATCTAGTTTTCTTGGGTTTGCACGGCCGATTCGACAACCTATTCCGTAGTTTATTATTTCGTCTCTGTATCCTTTTATAATTTCTTTGCCGCTGCTGTCTGGAAACCATAATATTTCATTCTGTTGATAAGTTCTGCGCATAATTGCCGGAGCACCACCAATCTCTTTGAAACTCCAGCCTCGCACGATATAAAGCTTCTTGTCTTTCTTGATAACGGCAGCACCTTTTGAAAATCCCGAGTTTAAATCCTGACCCACCATTATGACCATGTCCGGTGTAATTTCAAATGGTTTACATCTGCAGGTTGCTTCGTCATAGTTGTAATAAACGCGTCGACCTGTAAGGTTTACAAACCTTCCTTCAAGGTATGCCATGCGTTCCATTTCGTCGTATATCGCATAAAGGTTTTTAACGTACTGTGGGTCCAGGCTTGTATTGTTCTTTGTAAGGCCTCGTACCAGGACGTACTTCAACTTGTCGCGTTTGAGCTTCTGGACAATCTTGTATAACCCTCTGTATCCGTGGACCGTTGAGAAATACATTATAAATGGTTTTCTGCCGTCCGGCAGCGTGATTCGTGTACGCTCTGACAGCGCTTTGTGCGCTTCGATTGCTTTTTGTTCTGGGAGCTCGTCTACCTCGTCGCATAAACAAATATTGATGTTTGGTCCGTATATGTCGTTTGGCTGGCCTGTTGCGATTAAAAGAAAGCGGATTGTCCCTATGGTGATTATGTTGTCCTTCTGGTTATAGTCAAAGGTTGAGCCTGTCTTTTTGCATATCTTCTGCAGCTCCAGGATTACCGTCTTCTGCAGCAGCGTGATTGTGGTGGAGCAGAGCCCGATTGTTACGTCGTAGCCTTGATAATACTTACATAGAATTATAATCATCAGAACGATTGAGAAACTCTTGCCGCATCCGTACCCGCCACAAAGGAAAAAATAAGAAATGTCGGGAAATGCAAACGGAGCCGAGACAATTTGCTTCTGGTGTATAAACGGTTTTATCGGCTTTGCTGGTAGTGTTGTATTAGTCTTCTGCAGGGCCTTCGTCATCGTTCACCTCGACCATTGGTGAGTCCTGTAGTTCCTGGGGCGTCTGTACGTCTCCGGTGAGGTCTATGCGCAGTGGGTCTTCGTTATGGTTGATTACTTCCTGGGTTTCAACGTATCCGCGCTCTTTGCCTTTCATTTTTAGGTACCACTTACTTGTGGCCAGGTCGTGGTCCTCCATAATTGCTTTGTTTACGTTCTGTTCTGCAAAATCCAGGACGCATTCTGTTTCTGCTTTGAGTGCAGCTTCTGTCTCTGGCCATTTATGGACGTACTTCATTGCTGTTTCCCAGTTCCAGTGCTCGCCGGTGATTGACTGGAGCTTACGCTGTATCTTTGTGATTAGGCCTTGTGTGTTCTTTATTGCTTCGAGCACTTGCTCTTTTGTTACCTTCTTTGCCATTTTTTCACCCCTTCACGTTATTCTGCTTCTTCGGTTCAAATCTGCTAGGGTAATAAAAGCAGCACTTCTTGCATTCCTGCAGTTTTTTGCTGTTGTCCCTGTCTTCGTTCTCGCACATGTCGCATGGGTTGAACGCGTTTACATATCCTTCTACGGCTTCTTTTATGTCCTGGACTATCTGGGTTATCTCCATTACTTTGTCCCCTTGGCCTTTGTGGACCATTCTGTACCGAACTTGTCGATGATGAGTTTGAAGTCTTCCAGGTCGTGCTTTCTTACGCTGTAGATTTCGTCTCCCTCGGGGCCTGGTTCGATTCCCACGTGGAGTAATTCGTGGAACATTACAATGCGTATCTGGTCTGCTGAAAGTCCGACCAGATTCTTCTTAAAAAGTGTTATTGTGAAGTCGTAATTAATGGCCCATTTATTCTTGGCTGCGACCTTCTCGCATTCTCCCAGGACCAGTTTGTCTGTGTCTGCCTTCTTTGCCTGGTCGCTCTCCAGGTATGCAATTCGGACGCGGCTGTCTTTGATGTACGCCAGGTCCGGCTCGTTCTGGATGAGGTCCTCGGATATGCGCTGGTAGTTCTCGTTGAGTGTTCTGTGTTCCATTAGAAGAAACCCTCCGGCAGCTCATCGTTTTCTTTGTTTCCTTCTTCTGCAGGATCGCATGTCATTTCTTTTTCGCGCTTCTCCTGGTCCCTCAAATCAACCAGGCGCTTTAAAAGAATTTCCTTGTATTGCTCCATGGCAGTTCTCTGCTGGGCGAGTAGTACTCTCTGGCTATATGATGTCCTCGGAAAATCCTTGCAAATCATAAAACGTTCAAGCGAGCCGATTCGGCCTGCGAGGTCGTTGTACTCAATTGTGAGCTTTGTAATTACTTCTGTTGTTGTTTGTTTCATTTGTTTTCTCCTTTGGGTAGCAGACACATTAAACATTATCTGTGTCTTAGTCTATTGGAGCTTTCCGCTTCCTACTTCCTTGTTGTTCTCCAGGGCCCATTTGGTCCAGCGCTTGCGGATCACGTCTGCGTACTTCGGGTCAAACTCGCAAACGCGTGCCACTCGGTTTGTCTTTGCGCAGGCGATGATTGTTGTGCCGCTTCCTCCGAACGGATCGAGCACTATGTCTTCTTCCTTGCTGCTGTTTTTGATAAGCCGCTCAAACAAACGCACCGGCTTCATTGTAGGGTGCTCTGCGTTCCTGGCCGGTTTGTCTTCGTATATGATTGTCGTTTTGATTTCACTGTCTACGCGCTTAAGCTCTGCGATCAGCTCGTCTTTGTTCATCTTCTTCCAGTCGCTTCTGGTCTCGTCAAAGACTGTAGAAAGGTCGCGCCTGCCTTCCCAATAATGGCCGCTTCCTTCCTTCCAGCCATAGAGACAAGGTTCGTGCCTCCACTGGTAATCCTGACGTCCAAGAACGAGGCTGTTCTTTACCCAGATTATGCACTGTCGGACCAGGCCGCCGCTTTTCTTTACTGCTGTTCTGAAGTTGTAGCCTTCGCTGTCTGCATGCCATATGTAATAAACGCCGCCGTTTTTTAAAACGTGGAACATTGCAGTAAATGCAGAAACGAGAAAGTTTAAGAAGGATTGATCTTCCATGTGATCGTTCTTTATTTTCTTTCCGTCGCTTCCTTCGTAGTCCACGTTGTATGGCGGGTCTGTGACGATTAGGTCTGCTTTTTCTCCTGCCATGAGCTTTTCGATGTCTTCTTCTTTTGTGCTGTCTCCGACCAGGAGCTTGTGTGGTCCGAGCTCATATACCATTCCTGGCTTTGAGTCTGGTTCTGCTTCGTAGTCTACTTCTGGCGTTTCGTCATCGTTGATTGTTTCCTGGTCTTCTGTATTTAGTGAAAGGTCGAGGATTCCCTCCGGCAGCGCCAGGTCTTCTAAATCTATCTGCAAGTCTCCCAAGAACTCGCGGACGCTGTTTGCTGTCATGTGGCCGTACTGACTGTTGAGTTTAAGCAGGAGCTCTTTGGCGTCAGCTTCGTCTTTGCATGAAACGTAAACAATCGGAAGAGGGGGGAGTTGTTCTCCTTCTGCTATCATTCGCTGCAGGGCTCCGATTCTTCCATGGCCGTCGAGACAATAATTGATTTTTCCTTTTTTCCAAACAAAGAAAGGAAAACTAAAACCGTGTTTTTTTATTGAACGTTCGATTTTGTCAAAGTCTGCATCGTTGCGGACCTTGAGGTTTCCCTGAAACTCTGTTAATTCAGAAAGAAGCAGGGTGTCCTGTGTCTTACATTTTATTTTTATCATGTGTTGCTTCCTTATTTTTATAGTCTTTTTTGTCGGAGCGTGTTATAATTTTTGTGTTGTTCTGCGAGGAGGCAGTTGTGCAATGAATGAAGAATATGTTTATCTGTTTACAAATCCTGCTATGCCGGAGTATGTTAAAGTTGGCATTACAAATAATATCGAGCGAAGGCTTCGGGACCTTTCCAGTAAGACTGCTGTTGCTGAACCTTTCGAGTGCTATTCATATCTTACTGTAAAAGGAAATAAACCCGACGCTGCTGATATTGAGAAAGTCTTGCATTTCTTTTTATCTCGAAAATACAACAAAGCTAAGGAATATTTCAAAGCGTCAATTGATGAAGTGGAGCAATTCTTTAGGTATGTAGAAATCCTAAACCCTAAAATTAAATATTCCCTTTACAAAAAGAACGGCAAAGAAAAAGGCAAACCGACCACTTTTGAAATGCTGCAGATTCCTGTGGGTACTGAACTTGTTTATAAAGCTGATCCTTCTGTTCGCTGTGTTGTAACGAATAATAAAAACGGCGTTTCGTATAACGGCAACGAGACCACTGTTTCATGGATTGCTTGTGACAAAAAAAAACGTACTGTTAATGGTTATGAGTATTTTGTTTATCCTGCTTCTGAGTTCCCGGAGGAGACGCTATGGGAGCGTCGCTGCAGGCTGGCGTTGCTTGGAAAATAAAAAACGATTTGACTTATCTTTTATTAAGAGTTAATATGTAGTTGTGGACCAAGGGGGGTGCTTGGGGCATTCTACGTTTCGGACGTTTCCTGGAGCCACATTAGAGCACCTATTTTTTAGGTGCTTTTTTTTTGTCTGTACGCAGTTTGCAATTCAAGCTGTCGCGGACCGGCCCTAAACTCCATTAAAAGATACATTCCGTTTGGCTCTTGCTGTCTGAAAATTATAACGGGCTGACCTTCTTTATTTGGTTTTGGACTCAGTTGTATGTCGGTTGTCGTATCAACAATTTCTTTCATTTTATCTAAATCGTCCGGCTGTAGATTGTGTTCCTCTTGGAGTGCGTGAGTTATTGATCCTGTTTCGAGTATTACCTTGTCTGGCTCCAGTCCGGTCTTCTTTTTTATTCTGCTTTTTGCTACCGGTTTAATGCTTCCAAGGTCATATTTTTTTTCTTCTTGTGTGTTTTTAAAGTCTTCTATGGCTTGATGTATCTGTTGTTTATTCACAAGTTTTTCCATAGGCTTACCGTGCTTTTCTTTTTTCTGCTTGGCTTTTACTCTAGAAGCCTTTGTGTAGTTTTCAAGAGGTCCGGCTTTTCTTGCTTTCTTGATTTCTTCCTGGGTGGCTATCCTCCAGCCGTGTGGTGTTTTTATATGCTTTTTGCCGTCAGCCCACACGCGCACAGTCCAATAATCAGCATTGTCGTGTTTGTCCTGTGTCAGCTCTTCGTGCCATTCTTTAAGGCCGATTATCTTATCAAGCCTTATGCGTTTATCACCGGTTAAAGGTGGACGCTTTGCCGGTGTGGGTTGAGGCTTTCTTACTCTGATCACGGTGTCTGCTGTCAACTTTCGCATGTTATATATCCAGCTTCTCTCTTGGTCCGTTGATTGATTCTGGAGTGTAGGTTTTGTCTTTTGTTTCTCGTCTTACGCGGATTTTTGTGTCTCCAGTAAGAACGCGTGGAGCTGCGTCGCGTGGGCTTGAGAAGTTTGGAGCCGGGTCCATTCCTCGAGCTTCCATTTCTTCGTCGATTGCTTTCAAAGCTCCCAGCTGGTAGTTTTTCTGGTTAATTCGTTTTGCGTAGACAATATTGGCGAGTTGGTTCTTATCGTATCTCTTTATATCGTCTTCGAAGTCATCCACGTACTCCTGGAGAGCTTTTCTCTGCTCAAGCAGTGATTCATCGTCGTACCCACTTAATACTTGAACCCAGCCGTTATAGCCTTCCTTCTGGCTTTCTTCTGCTGGCTTTGCGAGTTTCTCTCCACGTTTGTACGCTTCACTTCGCTGTGGCTCTGCAGGCTTGCTTCCTGCTACATCTGCGTTTTCGAGCTCTCCGTTTTTGTCAAAGAAAAGGGTGATATCTTCGGCGCCGTTCTTTGTGTAAGTTATCGACTGGCCGCCGCCTGGTGTTCTGGCGCTTGTTTGTCTCTCGTATCCACTTGGGCCAAGCACCAGTTCTTCCATGTCGTATGGCTGGTAGCCTTTGTACGCGTCCAGGTTCTTCTGTACGTGCTGTGCTGGAGTTTCGTTTAATGTTTTTGTTTTTGGTCCCTGGCGGACTGTAGTTAAGTTCACGCTGTCTGCTGGTGTCGTCTGGGTTCTAAGAACTTTCTTATTGTCTCCATAGTGAACTTCTACCAGGTCTCCTTCTCTTGTCTTATAAATGTCGACGCCGTCTTTGTTCTCGAGGAATTCTCCGCTGAGAGCTTCAAATCTCTTTTTTACTCCGCTTGATGTCATTCCCAGTACGTTCGGGTTTGAAACCTGCGGCTGCTTCTTTGGATCAACTCTACGTGATGGTTTGTATTCTTCTTTCTTTGCACCTGGCTGCTTTCCGTTCTTTGGCTTTACCCAGCCGTTGGCTGTCTTCTGCAGTCCGGTTGCTTCTGAAATTTCACCAATCTGGTATGTTCTTCTTGCGTCTTCAATCTCTGCGTTGCGGGCCTTGATTACTTCTTCGCGTCCGTCTGCTGTGTATCTGTCTGCTTTTACCATTGTGAAAATGTCTTTTAATGCCATGTGTTTACCTCTTTCCTTTATAGTCTTTTATCCCTGGTCTTATAAACTCTTTCTGTTCCTGTCACCATTGACTTCTCGATTATCCTGGTGACGTTGTCGCGCTCTTTGAAGTATTGTTCAGCTTCTTTCTTTGCCTGCCTGCCGTAAAAGCTCCAGCGGCTTGTTCTGGGGAATAGCTCACCGGCTGTGTGCTCTTCAATTTCGCAGTAATAAATCGGTGAGAAATAATCGCGCAGTTCCTTTTTCTTTACGTCGTTCAGGCTGCTGTTTTCTAATCGTTTGAAGAACTCTTTATCACTCATGTTCTGTCTCCTATTGCAGCTCGTATTTGTCTATCATGCGCTCGAGCCACGCTTCGGCTCCTGTGCTTTCTACTGGGTAGCAGTCTACTAAGCCTTCTCTGAAATAAAGCGCGTAGTAGCTTTTCTTGTTGCTGAACCGTTCCATTACCATGCTGTATCCTTCGTTCTTTCCAATAAAACTCATAATCATAGTTGTTCCTCCTGGAAATAAAAAAGACCACCGATTTGGTGGCCTTCTAAAATCCTATATTTGCTATTAAACTTTCTATACAATCTTTTGCCAACGCTTCAAGTTTAGTCATTTTCTTTATCTCCTTTAATTCAAACAATTTCATTCCGTTTTCTTTGCAATCTTTCACCCAATTAGAATGATATGAACAGCCACTTATACTGCTATAATGTTTGCAGATTATACATCTTTTCATTTTCTCAATCTGTGCTTCAAGTTCTGCAATCACATTAGAACTATCCGTATGAACATCAGCTTTCATTCCTGCTTCGTATGCTTTTTCCATAAAATCAATTACTAACGCTTTCGGGTACATAGGTACTGCCATAGATGATTCGTATTTCTTAATCAATTCTTTTGCTTTTTCTTTTAATGTCATTAATCTTCCTCCTGTATTCTTTCGTCTTCCTTTTTTAGACTTGCTTCAAAGTTTTGTTTTACGGATACCTTTTCTTCTTCGCTCAGGTAGAAAAGGTTTATGTTGTGCTTCCTGCAGTATGCTTCGAACATCTGGGCTTTGGTCCTGGTGTTCATTACTTTTCGAACCTGGAGGAAAAGGTAAGCCACAAAACTTTCCCGTATGATCAGCTGGTTCTTTTTTATCTGCTGAATGAAAAGGCACACAGCGTCCATGGCCATTTCTTCTTTTGCTTCCTTCGTGAACGTGCGCTTTTTCTTTGCGTTGTTCATTTCTTTGTTTACCAGCTTTGGTGCTATCTCCATTAGTTTTAGAAATATTCTTGCCAGCGCTTTTTCGTCGCCTTCGTAGTATTCCTTCTGCAGGTTGAACAATAACTGATTGTCGTTCTGCGGGTGCTCGTAAAAAGGCAGCTGTCCCATCTCGTTTTCTTTTTCTTCTTCCCAGAAATCAAAGGGGAGAA